>Ga0208396_100073_pt1 | contig 46084 bp, 43 predicted proteins | sample LakWasMet64_LOW9_2_FD_183896 | JGI IMG/M metagenome (GOLD analysis project Ga0208396, IMG submission 183896) | Freshwater sediment methanotrophic microbial communities from Lake Washington under simulated oxygen tension - Sediment Metagenome... | ecosystem: Environmental > Aquatic > Freshwater >... | reverse complement strand
ATGGCTTGCCTGCATTACGTACCGGCTGGATTATGGAACGTGGCGATGTAGAGCAATTAGACGGCCCTACTTCAGAGTTTGGTCACCAACGTTTAGTTGACCCAGAGCTTTCAGAAATGCGCTTCAACCTGCACCGCAAACCATTGCGCGCTAAAGCAGGCCAAAACGTATCGCAAATGCATTACGCACGTAAAGGCATTATCACCCCAGAGATGGAGTTCATTGCTATTCGTGAGAATCAACGCCGCGAAAACATGAGCGAGTTGTTGCAAACACAACACCCGGGCCAAGATTTCGGTGCAAACATCCCTAAAATGATTACGCCAGAGTTCGTGCGTGATGAAGTGGCTCGCGGCCGCGCCATCATCCCACTGAACATCAACCACCCAGAAATCGAGCCGATGATTATCGGCCGTAACTTTTTGGTAAAAATCAACGCTAATATCGGTAACTCAGCATTAGGTTCTTCTATCTCTGAAGAAGTGGAAAAAATGGTGTGGAGTACACGTTGGGGTGGCGATACAGTCATGGATTTATCAACCGGTAAAAACATCCATGAAACACGCGAGTGGATCATCCGTAACTCACCAGTGCCTATCGGTACTGTGCCTATCTACCAAGCTTTGGAAAAAGTGAACGGTAAAGCAGAAGACCTAACTTGGGAAATCTTCCGCGACACATTGATCGAGCAAGCAGAGCAAGGCGTGGATTACTTCACTATCCATGCAGGTGTACGCTTGGCTTACATTCCAATGACAGCAAAACGTATGACCGGTATCGTGTCACGCGGCGGTTCCATCATGGCGAAATGGTGTTTAGCGCATCATAAAGAGTCTTTCTTGTACGAGCACTTTGAAGACATCTGCGAAATCATGAAACAGTACGACGTTTCATTCAGCTTAGGTGATGGCTTACGTCCAGGCTCAATCTACGATGCTAACGATGAAGCACAATTCGCTGAATTGAAAACATTGGGTGAATTAACCCAAATCGCGTGGAAGCACGACGTACAATGTATGATCGAAGGCCCAGGCCACGTACCAATGCACCTGATTAAAGAAAACATGGAACTGCAATTAGAGCATTGCGGTGAAGCTCCATTCTATACATTAGGCCCATTAACTACAGACATCGCGCCTGGCTACGACCATATCACTTCTGGTATCGGTGCTGCCATGATCGGTTGGTATGGCTGTGCAATGCTTTGCTACGTAACGCCAAAAGAACACTTGGGCTTACCGGATAAAGAAGACGTACGTGTTGGTATCATCACCTACAAAATCGCAGCACACGCGGCAGACTTGGCAAAAGGCCACCCAGGCGCACAAATCCGTGACAATGCTTTATCAAAAGCACGTTTCGAATTCCGTTGGGAAGACCAGTTCAATCTAGGCCTAGACCCAGAAAAAGCTAAAGAATTCCACGACGAAACATTGCCACAAGAAGGCGCAAAACAAGCACACTTCTGCTCAATGTGCGGCCCACACTTCTGCTCAATGAAAATTTCACAAGATGTTCGCGATTACGCAGCGGAGCAAGGTGTTTCTGAGCAAGAAGCGCTGACCAAAGGCATGCAAGAGAAAGCGATTGAGTTTGTGAAAAAAGGCTCAGAGGTTTATCAGAAGGTTTAATTAAACTGATCTTCTCAAGCGTTTATTCTTGATTTGATATCAACAAAACAGCCAGCCAATCGCTGGCTGTTTTGTTTTAAATTCAATCAATTGTATTCACGCCTTGCAAATAAAAAGGCGTAAAATAGCAACATTCAAGGAAAAAACTTTTGACTACTTTAAAACTCTCAAAAAAATCAGGTGATGCCCCAAGCAATACGGCAAGTAAAGCCCCTGTACGCCGCGCTAACACGCCTACACGTGATCGAACAACTGCGCCTGTGAAACCACAACGCCCTAGCGAAGCAGAAGTGAGTGCGCCTGTGCGTGCCAGAACGGAATCTAGAGACCAAGCAAGACCTCCGCGTCAGGATGCGCCACGTCAACGTAACCACCGCCATGACGGCGCTTTGCACGCCTCTGTGCCAAGGGAGCAAACGCCTGATAGTCGTGCACCATCGCCACGCCCGATTAATCCAGATACACGTAGGCCAGATGCTCACAAATTAGACAGCATGCAGACCACCCGCGATAGAGCAGACCGTGAAGGTGCTTACCGCAACCCACCGCGCCGCGGTGGTAAGGTGCGCGATGGTTTTGTGGCCAGCGAGTTTGATAAAAACCGCACCAATAAAGAAGCATTTGCAGCTAAAGCAAATGCCAGCCAGCCTGATTTACCTCGTTTATCCAAAGTGATGGCAGAGCGTGGCTTATGCTCACGTCGTGAAGCAGATGAGTGGATTGTGAACGGCTGGGTCAAGGTCAACGATGAAATCGTCGACACCTTAGGCTCGCGTATTTCACCAGATGCTGAAATTGTGATTAGTAGCTATGCGCAAGAGTATCAGGCCGAGAATGTCACCATTATTTTGCATAAGCCAGTTGGTTATGTCAGTGGCCAAGCTGAAGATGGTTATCAGCCAGCCATCGTTCTAGTTCACCCAGACAACCAGTGGGAAGATGATCCAGAACTACACCACCATCACCCTAAGCAATTCCACCGTGGCATGCTGCACGGCTTGGCGCCAGCTGGCCGCCTGGATATTGACTCAACAGGAATGTTAGTACTCACTCAAGATGGCCGTATCGCGCGCCATTTGATTGGTGAAGACTCTACCGTTGAGAAAGAATACCTAGTACGCGTGACGGGTGAGCTCAGTGATGCTGATTTAAAACGCTTGAATTTTGGGTTAAGTTTAGATGGTGTGAAATTAAAACCAGCTAAAGTAAGCTGGCAAAATGAGGACCAATTACGTTTTGTATTACGTGAAGGGAAAAAACGCCAAATCCGCCGCATGTGTGAAATGGTGGGGTTACACGTAGTAGGTTTAAAGCGTATTCGTATTGGGAGTGTCACCTTAGGTAAACTACCTGTTGGCGAATGGCGCTATTTACGAAACGATGAGCGTTTCTAACCGATTGATCAAACTTATATTTTCATCAGACTTAGTCAATCACTTAATATAAAATTAATAACAGCAAGGAGTTTAACTTGGGATTATTTGATAGTTTAGCTGGTGCAGTGTTAGGCAACATGGGTGGTGATAAAGGCGCTATGTTGCAGATTGCCATGGATTTATTTAAACAGAATGGTGGCTTAGAAGGTGTGCTAGCGAAGTTTAATGACGCTGGTTTTACTGAGCAAGCTGCTTCTTGGGTAAGCCAAGGCGATAACTTGCCAATCTCTGCCGAACAAATCATCCAAGTGCTGGGCCGTGACAATATTGCTAGCATGGCTGAAAAACTCACCATGTCGCCCACTGATGTTAGTGCAAAAATTGCCGAATACTTACCTCAAGCAATAAACAAAATGACCCCTAACGGCAAAGTAGATAGCAATTCTGGTAATCTGCTTGCAGCCGTGATGGGTATGCTTAAATAGCCAACGCCATTATTAAGAGCAAGTGTGAATAGAAAAGGTGCTTACCCCCTTTTCTATTAATCATTCCAACACTTTGCACTATTGCTGTTAACATTAACATGCAACCTAATAAAGTACCTTAATACAGACTTACTAGTTTGCAGTCCGCCTCAAAACCTCTTTCTTAATTAAAATCAGCATATGGATATATTGTTATTACTTAAAGCCGCTTTGCTTGGCGTTGTTGAGGGCGCTACAGAGTTCTTGCCTATCTCCAGCACTGGTCATTTAATTCTGGCTGGCGACTTGCTCAACTTCATGAACCATGAAAAACGCAACGTATTTGATATTGCAATTCAACTCGGTGCCATCTTAGCGGTTGTTTGGGAATATCGTAGACGTTTTGTGAGTACATTTGCAGGCATTGGACGTGACCCCATCGCCAACCGCTTAATCATTAACTTAGCCATTGCTTTCTTACCGCTAGCTATCTTAGGTTTAACGTTTGGTGACACAATCAAAACTCACCTATTTAAACCAGTGCCAGTCGCTTTAGCATTTATTATTGGTGGATTTATTATTTTATGGGCAGAGAAACGTACGCATACGGTCACCATTGAAACAGTAGATGACATTCGCCCCATAGATGCTTTAAAACTAGGGCTAGCACAGGCAGTTGCATTGATTCCTGGCATGTCTCGCTCTGGCTCTACTATTATCGGCGGACTATTTTTTGGCTTGTCACGCAAAGCGGCTGCTGAATTTTCATTTTTCCTTGCTGTCCCAACGCTAGGTATTGCTTCTATTTACTCGATGTACAAAGATCGCGCGCTACTTAGTATGGATGACATGGGCGCATGGGCAATGGGGTTTATATTTTCTTTCATTAGTGCCATGATTGCGGTTAGAGCGCTTATTCGCTATGTCAGCAACCATGACTTTACAATTTTTGCATGGTATCGCCTTGTGTTTGGCGTAATCGTACTGGTGACGGCTTATACAGGTTTGGTGGACTGGACAGTGCACTAAAGCACAATCAACGATATATACGTGCATGTAGACTAATGATGATGGCAAGTTAATCATCAATATGAATTAATAATAAGGTGACATCATGAAAAAAATATTGAAATATGGTCTTATTGGCCTAGCGGGGATAGTTGCGTTGCTGGTGTTGGCAGTCGCCATCATCTCCGCAACGTTCAACCCCAATGACTACAAGCCTCTAATTATTAAGCTAGTACAAGAGAAAAAACAGCGCACCCTAACAATTGAAGGTGATATCAAGCTCGCTTTCTGGCCAAAAATTGGGGCAGATCTAGGCAAGGTTTCAATTTCAGAACACAAATCTGAGCAAACATTTGCCTCTATTCAAGGTGCTAAAGTATCACTTGCCCTTCTGCCGCTACTTAAAAAAGAGCTAGTTGTGGATACCATCTACATTGATGGCGCTCAGGCTAATATCATTAAATATAAAGACGGCACCACTAACTTTGATGACTTACTCAGCAAAGATGAAGAAGAGTCCGAGCAAATTAAATTTGATGTGGATGGCGTTAAAGTCACCAACTCTGCCGTCAACTATAGCGATGAAGGCACTGGTGCAAAATATGCACTTTCTAAATTCAATTTAACCTCTGGTCATATTGCTTTAGCTGAGCCGATTGATTTAGCCACTGACTTTAGTGCCACTGCAAACCAACCTGCAATCGCAGCCGATATCAAACTAAAAGGTAATTTCTTGGCAGATCCTGAAGCCAAACACTTTGCCGCAAAAGACTTAGACGCCTCAATTAAAGGTGATTTGCTAGGCGGTAAAGATGTAGACATTACCATGAGCGGCGACATTGATGCCAAACCTGAAACTCGTGAATTCTTAATCGACAGCCTAAAACTGGCATTATCTGGTCAATTTGATGGCGCCAAAGTGACGCTAGATTTAAACGCACCAGCACTGGTTGCGCAAAAAGATGAAGTAACGAGCAAGAAAATCACCGTTAACTTAAACCAAGAAAAAGCGAGCGACTCGTTTAAAGCAAGTTTGGTATTGGCTGATATTAAAGGCTCACCTAAAGCCTTACAAAGTAGCGGCATCAGTGGCGAAATATCAGGTACCCAAGGCAAACGTAGCGTTAACGGCAAATTTTCATCTCCATTCCAAGGCAACCTTGAAAGCTTGATTTTCGACTTACCTAAATTTGCTGGCAATGTAGATATTAAAGATCCTGCTATCCCTAACGGTAGCGCTAAAGTAAATTTTAATTTAAGTTTGCACGCTGATGTTAAACAAGAACAAGTGAATAGCAAGTTCATGATGAACGTTGATAACACCAAACTGAATGGTCAGGTTGCGGTTGCCCACTTTAAAAAACCAAATATTCAGTTTAATTTAAACGCCGATACTTTAGATTTAAACAAACTTCTAGGTGCTAGTAATAAAAAAGCAGAGCCTAAGAAAGCCGACCCTGCAGGCCAAAAACCTGCCGATCTATCTGCTCTAGCTAATCTGTTGCTAGATGGAAAAATTAATATTGGCAATATTATTTATGAAAAGTATCGTCTATCCGGTCTCAATGTCAATATTAAAGCAGATGGTGAAAAACTAGCTTTATCAGGGCTGAATGTTAAGTTTGATGACAGCCAAATTAAAGGTGGCTTAGGTATCAGCCACTTTAGTAAGCCGCTTTATACGTTTGATCTTGATATAGACCAGCTGAATCTTGATAAATATATCATTGCAAGCGATAAACCAGCAGAAACCAAAGCAAACACTGGCGATGCTCCGATTGATTTAAGCGCACTTAAAGCACTGAATGCGAATGGCTCTATCCGTATTGGTAACTTAAGATACGGTAAAACTAAAGCCTCAAACGTGCGTGTTGATCTAAAAGCCGCCAATGGTATTGCCACGATTGCGCCCTTGTCTGCCAATTTGTATCAAGGTAGCATGAACGGCTCACTGAGCGTGGATGCCCGCAACACACCTAGTATTGCGTTTAAGCAAGACATGAAAGGCATTGCGATTGGCCCTTTGCTGGTAGATGCCATTAACAACGATATGCTAGATGGCAAAGGCACACTCAATGTAGATGTGACAGCCTCTGGCAATACCGTTGGCGCAATGAAAAAAGCGCTTAACGGTAAATCTTCACTGCAGCTTGCAGATGGCGCAATCAAAGGCATTGACATCGCTGGCACCATTCGCAATGCAAAATCTAAGCTAAACGTCCTCAAAGGCCAAAGCAGCATTGGCGCTGATCAAACCCAAAAAACCGACTTCAGTGAGCTATCAGCATCATTTGATATTAAAAATGGCGTTGCACACAATGAAGACCTCGCCATGAAAGCCCCTATTTTGCGCTTAGCCAAAGGTGATAGCCGGGGGGATGTCGATATCGCCAATGAAACTATTAATTACTTAGCTAAGCCTACTATTGTTAAATCAATCAAAGGGCAAGGTGGTGCTGATTTAGATGCACTTGCTGGCGTTTCAATTCCAGTAAAAGTAACGGGTACCTTCTCAGCCCCTAAATATGGCGTTGACTTTGCCTCTCTTGGCACTGCCATTGCGAAATCTAACCTACTAGACAAAGTAGGTGGTGATAAAGCAGGCGCGGTTAAAAGCTTAATCGGTGATGGAGATAAAGTAGACGCGCTAAAAGGGTTGTTAGGTAAGAGCAAACCAGCAGAAACTGCACCAGCTACTGGCGACGCTACTAAAACAGACAGCACAACAACAGAGCAGCCAAAATCTGCTGAAGAGATCGCAAAAGAAAAAGCTGAGCAAAAGCTCAAAAAACTTCTTAACTTTTAATTGGTCTCAACGAATCAATGAGTTAGCAATATTCTATACGCCACTACATCCAGAACCTATTACTCATGACTGACTTTGCCAGCCGCCTCATTACTTGGCAAAAAATACATGGCCGCCATGATCTACCCTGGCAAAACACTACAGACCCTTATGCCATCTGGGTTTCTGAAATCATGCTGCAGCAAACTCAGGTAACTGCAGTGATTGGTTATTACGCTAAATTCATGGCACGATTTCCAACCATTTCCGCTTTGGCTAATGCCACTCAAGACGAGGTATTGCAACACTGGAGCGGCCTTGGCTATTACTCAAGAGCGCGCAACCTGCATCATGCAGCACAAACCATCGTAGACGAGCATGACGGCGTGTTTCCGCAAGACTTCGACACCATACAAACACTGTCTGGAATAGGTCGCTCTACAGCTGCCGCAATCGCCTCCTTTGCCTTTCATCAAGTGCAAACGATTCTGGATGGCAATGTTAAGCGTGTACTGACTAGACACTTTGCAATCTCAGGCTGGCCTAGCACTCCAAAAGTTGAAAAATCATTATGGTTGCTTGCTGAAAAACTATTACCGCAGTCAGACATGGTTGCCTACACACAAGGCCTGATGGACTTAGGGGCAACTATCTGCACAAGGAGTAAACCTAAATGTACGTTATGCCCATTAAATGACAGCTGTTTAGCGCACGAACAAAACCTTACCGCTGTGCTACCTACCTCAAAACCAAAAAAGAGTATCCCAGAGAAAAACACAACCATGCTCATCTTGCGACAAGGCAATGAAGTGATGCTGGTAAAACGTCCTCCGACGGGCATATGGGGTGGTTTATGGAGTTTCCCAGAGCACGACGAAATCGCAGAAACTACCAATGATTACGCAACGGTTGTTTTGCATCAATTTGGCATATCAGCGATTGCTAACAATGCACTACCAACAGTTAGTCATGCCTTTACCCATTTCAAGCTACACATCAAACCACAACCGTTAGCCGTCACAAAACAAGCTCCTCAACCAAGAGAGGCTGGCTTTATCTGGTTAAGTATCGAAGACGCTATTGGTGCAGCAATCCCCACCCCAATAAGAAAGATTCTCTTATCTCTGCTCAAGCATCCATCTTAACTTCACAATACCTTGCCCTATGCCATTCTAAGGCGTAGGATTAAAGCATACAGAAACACTAAAACCAACCTGATTGAATCTATCGCCTAATCAAAGGTCATATAAATTCATCTAACAACAAACATAGGAGAAATAAGAATGGCTAATAATTTACCTTCACAAGTAGATGTTTCTAAAGAGCAACTGATTGCGGACTTCAAAGTAGTGATTGCCGATGCAGAGGCTTTACTCAAAGCGACTGCAAGCCAAGGTGGCGAGGCCATGGCTAATTTGCGCGCTAAAACTGAAGAGTCTTTAGCAGTTGCGAAAGAAAAACTGGCTGATGCCCAAGAGGTATTGGTAGCAAAAACAAAAGCGGCTGCACGAGCAACCGATGACTACGTACACGATAAACCTTGGCATGCAGTTGGTATTGCCGCTGGTGTAGGTTTAGTAGTTGGCTTACTTATTGGTCGTCGTTAATTACAATGAGTGACAGCAATAACAACGACGGTCTATTAGGCTCACTTAAAAGACTCACCAACACGTTTATTGCGATTGTACACACGCGCCTTGAACTACTTAGTACGGATTTGGAAGAAGGGCGCGAACGTCTAATCTCACTACTGGCGATGACTTTTGTTGCCTTGTTCTGCCTGTGCTTTGGTATGGTGTTGCTCGCTATTTTAGTGGTGGTCTTATTCTGGGATACGCATCGCTTACTCGTATTAAGTCTGTTGACTGGTCTTTTTATTGTGACAGGCGGTGTGATTGGTGCACTAGCAATTCGCGCACTTAAATCAATGCCTAGAATGTTCGAAGCCAGCCTAGCTGAGCTGGTTAAAGATCATCAAGAAACCAATAAAGATTAGGAGCTATTTGTGAGTCCTAAACGAGCCACTATCGCAGAACGCCGCGAAAAACTAATCCTTAAAGCAGCTTCTCAGCGTACTTTATTAGCGCAGGACATCGCGCCTTTGGGTAAACCATTAACCATTGCTTACCGCGGCTTTCAACTGGTGCGCTACGTCAGACAACATCCTATTTTAATGCTAGGGGTCACTACGGCGATTAGCGTTATACGTCCTACCCGCGTGCTCAAATGGTTAAAAACAGGGTTTTCTGCACTGAATCTGGCGCGTAGTGTCAGTGATATCTTAATTAAGAAATAAAAAAAGCGGCTATCAGCCGCTTTTCTATTTCTTTCCCTACATTTCGATGCTTAAGACTACAAAGCTTAAGCATCCATATAGATTCAGATAACTTAGTAAGCTATCTTATTTTTGATCCCAAGAATCTTCCCACATGCAGTGTTTGATTTTGTGACGGTTAGCAATCAACTCATCAATGCTAGGCTCGTCGTTCAATGCACGCTTAATCGCCAATTTAGTCGCATCATAGTTGTTTTTGTACATATCAGCTTTGTCTAAAGTGCCTGCCTTTTCTAGCTCGATACAACCTGGGTCAATCCACACCAAGCTAATAATGCACAAATCATTAGCTTGCTCCTTAGGAATGATGCCTTCAATTACACAGTCTAAAATCGCATCTGCTGTTGCAGCTTGTACCACGCCACCGAACAAGGCAACATCTGTGCTGCCTTTTAATGTTACTTTTGGTACGGTCATACATACTGGGCGTACCAATTGGTTGATATCACGTACCGCAAACATTGCAGTGTGGCCTTTGCTTTGTGCCATTAAGTTTGCAAATGCCTGGCCTACTGGGCCATCAACCGCGCCGATTAAGATTTCTGGCATTGCTGCGGTAACGTCTTTACCTTCTGAGTAAACTGTCGCTTCGCCTGCTTTGAAAATGATTTTTGACATGAGAAATCCTTGAGAAAATAAAACGATGAAAAATACGAATAAAATCAATGATGCTATTCTATAAAGTAGGATTTTATAGAATAGCCTTGCTTTAAGCAATTTACATGCAAATTAAAGCATCGCTGACACCCACCAACCACTCACCAGCACTCATACCCAAGATAAACAGTGACCCACTCCGCCACAAGCGCACTAAACTGGTGCGTCAAATTGGAGCGTAGTGTAATATCATTAAAAAATTAACTTAGGTTAGCAAGCTTGGAAAAACTTAAAAATTGGCTGAAAGGCTTTGTCCCTGAACGTATTGCCGTTAATCGTACTGAACGCCTGCGTGCCGGTATTGGCGCTTTTATCGGTATTTTGTTCACAGGCTTAGTGACCGTTTTAATAGAGGGTGATACTAGCACTATCCCCTATCTTATTGCTCCAATGGGTGCATCTGCTGTACTGTTATTCGCAGTACCTTCAAGCCCGTTAGCCCAACCTTGGTCTATTATTGGTGGCAATACCACAGCAGCTATCATCGGCGTGACTTGTGCCATGTGGATTGCACATCCTGCCACTGCCGCAGCTGTGGCAGTCAGCCTTTCCATTGTGGCCATGTTTGCATTAAGATGCATCCACCCACCCAGCGGTGCAGTTGCCCTCACCGCAGTGCTAGGGGGTGCCACTATCCATGCACAAGGCTATTGGTTTGTATTGGCTCCTGTCGCGCTAAACTCGTTTATTCTCTTACTGGTTGCCATCCTATTCAACAATGCTACACGCCGTCCTTATCCACATCTCACAGCAAAAGCTTCGCAGCATTTAACCAATGATATTCCTGCTGAAATGCGCTTTGGCTTTAATACAGAAGATTTAAACGCCGTACTAAAAGAATACAACCAAGTGCTCGACGTCAGCCGTGATGACTTGCAAAGCTTGTTACAACAAACTGAAATGCACGCTTACCGCCGCCGCTTTGGTGAAATTGTCTGCGCAGACATTATGTCTAAGGATGTTGTGACTGTAGTGTTCGGCACCTTACTAGAAGACGCTTGGCTACTCATGCGGCAACACGAAATCAAAGCACTACCAGTAATAGACCGTGCACGGCGTGTGGTAGGAATCATCACTCAGGCCAACTTTATGCAACATGCCAATTTAGAGGTATATGAAGGCTTTGAAACTAAACTCAAAAGCTTTATCCGCAGAAGTCATACACTTTCTTCGCAAAAGCCTGAAGTAGTAGGCCAAATCATGACATCTCCAGCGGTTACTGCCTCTTCAAATATGCATATTATTGAGTTGATCCCATTGATGACTCAAGCAAATGTCCATCACCATATCCCAGTGATTGATGATGAGCGTCGTTTGGTAGGCATGGTGACACAGTCTGACTTAGTTTCCGCGCTTTACCACGGCCGCGTCGCTAACTTACGAACCTTAGGATTATCTTCATAAAAAACACCGATTAACGAAGCAATACGCCCGTATCTTCAACTGCCATGTTCACAACATTACAACGTGTCATTAGCACGCATACTTGAGTAAGTAACCACTTGGTTACGTCCCTTTTGCTTAGCGCGGTACAACGCTTGATCGGCGGCTGTCACAAGGTCTTCAAATACTAAACCAATATCGTTCGAATCCGCTACGCCGATACTCACCGTCACATTAATACGATCTTTGCCTAACGTTAAGGTAAATTCTGAAAAAGCCAATCGCAAGCGCTCAGCTAACTCAAATGCCTCCTTTTCTGTCGTAGCCGTTAGCAACATACAAAACTCTTCACCGCCATAGCGAGCGAAATAATCATCTGGTCGAATAGAGTTTTGGGCAATTTCAGCCAAAGAACAAAGGACCTTATCCCCTGCAGGATGCCCATAACGATCATTGATCGTCTTAAAAAAATCAATATCAATCATCATAATCGCCAATGTCTCGCCAGTACGCATACAACGTGCTCTTAGACGCAAGGCATCTTCTTCAATTCGGCGACGATTCAAAGTACCCGTCAAGGCATCACGCGATGCCATTTGATACACATCGGCAATTAACCGATGGTTTAGCATCAATAAAAACCCAAACGCCACGCTAAATTCAAGTAGAGCCGCAATCAAAAATGGCAAAGTATTAATTGAGGTATTTACATGCAAGCCTATCTCAGCATCAGTAGACAGTAGCAACGCTATTGCTCGCGTTAACATTAATAATGCTAAAGCTACAAATGAAGCACCGGTATACCAATATGCAAGCTTTTGTGAAGCCTCAACATTAATCAGCAGCGCACGAGCGCACACAATATAAACACTAAAAAACAAGAGAGAGTTAACAATCGCACGCATGCGTGTGTCAGGATCGATCACACTAAACCAAATAGCTTGGCATATAGTCATGACAATAAATAAGATCAGTATGCTCCATGAAACAGGTCGCTTTTTAAACGCCAGAATTCCTGTTAATTGTAAGCAGGTACCTAATGCAAATAGAGTTAAACCAATCACCGCGGCCCATTCATGTCCTGGGGTAGTTTGCCCATAAAAATAGGCAAGACTAAACCCTAGGCACATCAATAGGCTAGCTATGGCCCATTGCCTCACGCCACGTATAGCACCTACGCGTAATCCTGCTAACTCAAACAAGCAAAAAAACATAAACGCCATCATGGAAAACATCACCATAACAGTTCGTACATCTAAACCCATAAACTCTCCCAATAACGATCAGTATAACGCTTTGAATTGTTGATTTTTATGAAATTAAAAGCATTTTTAATACCAACAATTGAATATCATCACTGTTATTAGAAATACTACAGGCATTTGATAAGGTTACCCCACTACCTCTCACAAATTATTTACTCCCTTATCATGTTAAGTAAAATCATGAGCACGCATTCATTAAAGTACATACGCCTCAAATGAAACCGTTAAGTATGATGTGAATCATAGAAGTACGACATCAATATTGATGTAAATAAAACTAAAGGAGAATTATTATGTGGACAACACCAGCAGCAACAGAGATGCGTTTTGGCTTCGAAGTTACAATGTACGTAATGAACAAGTAATTCGCGTTTACTATAGTCAATGATGACTGATCAAAAAGCCTAGTCAGTGATGATTAGGCTTTTTTAATATCTAAAGTTTATCTTAATTGCTTATATATCAATGCGTTGCATATCCCGATGTAAAATCCCCGCATCAAGATAAGCCTCACTACATGCCGTAAATCCAAACTTCTCATAAAACCCGATTGCATGCACTTGTGCGGACAACGTAATAACATGCACCCCTAACTGCTGATAATAAGCAATTGCCGCATTTAATAACGCCGAACCCACACCTAAGCCACGCCAGGCGCTTATTACTGCCATACGACCTATACTACCGTCGCTTAACAGCCTTGCACAACCGATTGCCTCACCTGCATCACTTAGTGCAATCAAATGTTGGGATGCTTCATCCAGCCCATCCCACTCTAATGCAACAGGTACATGCTGCTCAACGATAAACACAGCTTCACGCACAGCAATCAATTGTTGCGCGTGTGTCTGCCATGTAACTTTCTCAATATTGAAACTATCTTGCAATGTTAACCCCTTGCGAGCGTTTGCAGTAACAGGCATTATGCAACCTTGGTCTTTAATTAATGATTAAGGTTTTATATGCAAAAATACTTAGCAACTTTAGCTCGAATTTTATTAGCGCAACTCTTTTTAGTACAAGTTATAGTGCTCATTATTGGTTTTACAAGCAACCCTGATGGATATCAGCAATATCAGGCAAGCTTAGGCAGCATGGGTTTGCCTGGCATTTTTGCCCCACTGATTATTTTAGTGAACACAATTGGTGGCTTAGCTTTATTACTAGGTTACAAAACCAAAGCTTTTGCATTGGTGATGGCGATTTATATTGTAGGCTTAACGCTATTGCTTAAATTACCTTTGTTGCAATACTTAGCAATCGCTGGTGGCCTATTATTGCTATACGCAAACCCGAATACTGCTTGTAGCTTAGACAACCTTAAGAAAAAAGCTTAAATTAAACTTGGCTATTAAATAGCACAGCAAAAAGCGGCAGACATTGCCGCTTTTTTATTCCCATTCCAAAACAGGGTAAATTGTATTTACATTGCGTCGATTAGCAATTTCAAACAGTTTCCATTGATTACGCTCACTCTCAGCTGCGGTATCCATTGTTTTTTCCATACTCACATTACTCTTAATGCTGGCTCGCACATCATTCAACAACACTGATAAATAGCGTTCAGCATTGCCTAAAGCAGCCACCCAATCTTGAGTGACTGGCCCATGGCCCGGAACTACTTGTTTGGCAGGGCTATTTTTAAGTTTTATTATTTCTGCAATTAATCCTTTAATATCGCCCTCAACCACTGGTGTACGTTCTATAAATAATAAATCACCAGCAAATAAAGTGCCGGTTTTACGATCAATCAACGTGATATCAGTATTGGTATGCGCTAACGGATGCGCATTTAATACCAGTACTCTATCGCCTAAATCAAGCTCCAACGTAGTTTTAACAACCAGTGTCGGCTTAATCAGCTCACTGCCTTTTGCATCATCGTGTAAAAAGCGCTCATTGAGCTTAGTATATTGCTCACTTCTCACATCCATTGCATTGCCTAACTTCTCATGACCTACGAACTCTGGCTTTGGCTCACTTTGGTTCTTGGGTAAAAATGCAGCATTGCCGTAAATATGGTCAGGGTGCACATGCGTATTAATCACATACAACACTGGCAAAGGGGTCACTTTACGAATAGCTGTCTGTAATTGCTGACCAACTTTCAAGCTTCCGCCTGTATCAATCACCGCAACGCCCTTACTACCAACCACAAAGCTAATATTACAGATATCACCCTGATACCCAGTATCAATATCTAAATGCTCACCATGATGCACATAAATACCATCTGCCACCGACTTAACTATAAAGTCGTCCTGCTGTACTTGCGCATGTGAACAGCCAATCATTGAAAACAGGCTCATGGTTATCATTAAAATTTTCATGAATGATTCCTTGCGTTAAGGTTAGCGTTTAGAATATCCGTGTTTTATGCAATCATTTGCTGTGGCCACGGTCACATTTGAATGTCAATTTAGTGCTACTAGGATATTACTATGAATCAAGCTTCTACACGCTATACAAAACCCGCTGTTATTCTTCACTGGCTAATCGCACTTGTTATTTTTGCGATGTTTGCATTAGGCTGGTACATGAGTGAACTGCCTAAAGAGGCACCTAAACAATCTGCTTTTGATCTGTTTGACTTAGGCATTTATACATGGGAGCTTGTCAAAGAAGCTAGCCCAAGAACTTTTTACTTTAATTTACATAAATCAATTGGTATTACATTACTTGCACTTATCGCTATTCGTGTGTTGTGGCGTATTACACATCGCCCTCCTGCAATGCTCACCTCCTACAAACCGTGGGAGAAAAAGTTAGCCACAGGTACGCATCATTTATTGTATTTACTCATGGTAGCAATGCCAGTCACGGGCCTAATCATGGCAGTGAACAGTAAATACGGTGTCATGTGGTTTGGTATGGATTTTATTGCCGGTTTAGACAACAGCAATATGCGCGACTTATTTAAAGAAGCGCACGAAATTATTGGTGCTATATTGTTGATCGCAGTGATCATTCATATTGCAGGTGCTTTAAAACATAAATTTATTGATAAAGATGGCACGATGAAACGCATGTCATTTAAATAATCTGCTATTTAAATATACTAACTTCCATTAAAAAGCCCGCTATAAGCGGGCTTTTTAATTATGATTTCGCTTTTCTTGTCGCTAATAAACTGAGCAACATACTTGTACCTAGCACTGCCACTACTACCCCTAGTGAAACCGCCACTGGGATTTTGAACCACTCTACAATCAACATCTTTATACCAACAAATATCAATACTAGCGCCAAACCAAATTTCAGCAAATGAAAACGCTCAGTCATATCAGCTAATAAGAAATACAGTGCTCTCAAGCCCAAAATAGCAAAGATATTAGAGGTGAATACAATAAACGGGTCATTGGTAATCGCAAAAATTGCAGGGATACTGTCCATTGCAAAAATCACATCTGAAAACTCAATCAATACCAATACTAAAAACATAGGGGTAAACCAGCGTACACCATTCTTAGTAATCCAAAACTTATCAGCATGATATTTATCTGTAATACGAACATGTTGACGTAGCCATTTGAGCAAAGGGTTTGTTGCTAAATTCGGCTCATGGTCCGCAAACACAAACATCTTGATACCCGTAATCAGTAAGAACGCACCAAATACATACAGAACCCAATGGAACTGCGCAATCAACCACGCGCCAATTAAAATCATTAGCGCACGCAAGATAATAGCGCCCAATACCCCATAAACCAATATACGTTTTTGGTATTCCAACGGCACAGCAAAATAACTAAAAATCATCACAAACACGAAGATATTATCCATCGCCAGCGTTTTTTCTAATAAGTAGCCTGTGAGATACTCCATCGCTCTAGCATCGGCAATCGCTTTTCCACTGGTATAGTCAAGCCAAGCCCATAAGGCTGCACCAAACACCATCGCCAAGGTAAACCATACTAGCGACCAAATGAGCGCCTCTCGCGCCCCTACTTTATGCGCCCCCTTGCGACCTAACGCAAACATATCAATGGCAAGCATGGCGACTACAAATATGCCAAAACCTCCCCACATCCACCAAGTGCCTATCGACTGCAGTTCGTTCATGTACGCCTCTATCTTATTAATCTCTATTAACCAACGTGCTATATTGGGCTATTACGTTGTCAAACAAAAATAAGGCTGAGAAATATTGCTTATATCTCTCAGCCTCTCATTACTTAACTGCTACCTTACTAAAAGTAGCAACTTGTATTTATTATGATTCACGCAATGCTGCAATACGCTCATCCAACCCAGGGTGGCTAGCAAATAGTTTTGATAACCCACCTTTACCAGAGATACCAAATGCAGCCATTTGTTCAGGTAATGCTGATGGTTCGTGTTGTGCTTGCAAACGTTGCAATGCCGCAATCATTTTGTTTTTACTTGATAATTTAGCAGCGCCAGCATCTGCTCTAAATTCACGCTGACGTGAAAACCACATCACGATCATTGAAGCCAAAATACCTAATACAAATTGTGCAATCATCATGGTGATAAAAAAAGCGGGGCCTGTACCGCGCTCTGTTTTAAACACCACTTTATCCACAACATAACCAATCACGCGGGATAAAAACATCACAAAGGTGTTCACAACGCCTTGAATCAACGTCAATGTCACCATATCACCGTTAGCAATATGCGATATTTCATGCGCCAATACTGCTTCAGCTTCATCCTTGGTCATTGCATTCAATAGGCCGCTAGAAACCGCGACTAATGAGCTATTTTTAGTCATACCAGTTGCAAATGCATTGACCTCTGGTGTATCAAAAATTGCTACTTCAGGCATCTTAATGCCAACGGCATCGGCTTGTGCGCGCACTGTTTTTACCAACCATATTTCAGTCGCTGTGCGTGGCTCTTCAATCACCACAGCGCCCGACATACGTTTTGCGGTCCATTTAGAGATCGCTAGTGAGATAAATGCACCACCAAAACCCATGATGGCAGAAAACACTAATAAATTACTTAAGTCTAAGCCATTTGCATTCAAGTACGGCTCTACACCTAAAATACGCATGGTAATAGATAGCACGAACACAATGGCTAAGTTGGTTGCTAGAAAATATAAAATACGTTTCATATGGTCTCCTTCGGTTTAATCCGCTACCTATTTAATCAGGCATGACGACAATGTTGCTACTTTAGTCTGTTTCTATATTCAATAAAAGCAGAATATTTCTGATTGATTATTCGGTTTTTACGAGCTATTGTGCATACTATGATTAATTACAAACAATTCCACTACTTTTGGGCTGTGGCAAAGGCTGGCAGCATCGTACGTGCCAGCAAGCAGTTACATTTAACTCCGCAAACCATCAGTGGGCAAATAGCCATTCTAGAAGCCTCACTTGGTGTGTCATTATTTAGAAAAGTAGGTCGTGGCATTGAGCTTACAGAAACTGGAGAGTTAGCACTCACTTATGCTGAGGATATTTTCCAAACAGGCAATGCACTAGAGGAAACATTACGTGCAGGCTCTAAAGAACGTCATCGCCTATTTAGAGTGGGTATTTCAGATGCGGTTCCAAAATCTATTGCTTACCGCCTATTAGCGCCAGCAATGTCACTGGTTGAACCCATTAAAATTATTTGTCGCGAAGGTAAATTAGAGTCTTTACTTGGTGACCTAGCAATTCACCGCCTAGATCTAGTCCTGTCGGATAGGCCTATGCCTAGTGAAATTGATATCAAAGGCCGCAGTCACGAACTACTAGAATGCGGCTTAAGCTTCTTCGCAGCTCCCTCCCTGACTCAGTCTTATGAAGAGGTATTTCCACAGAACCTCACTAACGCGCCACTCTTAGTACCGGGCGAGGATAGTGCTGTTCGTAAGCGGCTAATGTCATGGCTAAATACTCTACGCATTCAACCACAAATTGTCGGTGAGTTTGATGATAGCGCTCTCATGCGCGCATTTGGACAAGCTGGCGTTGGTATTTTCTGTGCCCCATCTATTATTGCAGATGAGGTCATCACACAACACAATGTGATTAAAATTGGTGAAACCAACCAAGTGGTAGAGCGATTCTATGCCATCTCTGTAGAAAGACGTGCTAACCACCCGGCTGTAGTCGCAATTAGCACGGCATCATCAAAGATAACTAACACATAGAACTTATCATCTAAACATAACTCATATTTAGCATTAAATTTAGACATTCATGAGGTTATAGATGCGCAATCCAATGTTTCGACACTTAGTTTTTGCCATATTCAGTATCATTTCTTTCAATAATGCCTATGCTTGCTTAGACGATAAGGCAATCGTGCAGCTAAAAGTGAATGAAGAAGCGCACTTAATTTCACGCAACGTAGCCACGATGACTGATGCAATTGAGGACAAGCTTTTATCAGTCCAGGTGAAACAACTCGATGACACCTGTGGCGTCACGATTACATATAGATTACCTGATGAAGATATCGCCGAAGCTAATAAATTACTGGATAGTAATCCAGCAAAGCGCATTATGCTTGCTGGCCAAGGCTATGTTTTACCAACACAAAGTACATTGATTGCAAACGCTGGTGTTAATTTAAATCCTCTATCCATTAAACATCAGGATATTCTGCAAAGCGCGGATTTAGGAAGAAACAGAGCGTCTGTTGAGTTGTTATATGCAACCCTTGCACAAACGCGCGCTGTGATTATCCCCAATACTAAAAATACTGAACCATGGCCAATAAGCCTGATTGATCAAGAGAAAAGTTTATGCGAAAGCCAATATACTAGTGATAGCAACCAGAGCGCATGCACTTGCAAAACTGATGCTATCAGCAAAAAAGTTAGTCCTCGCCAATTAAGATACATCAAATATCTACAAAATGACCCTTACTCCTCTACTACTAGCGCGCTTGCTATTTATCGTGACTTATCAGAACAAGTTAATTTTGAATGTAAATTAATTAAACGCTAATAATCATCAACATAGACAGTAGATGATAGTCTACATCTTCTACTGTTCTTTATCGATGAGCTTAATTTCATTTTCCTCACACCATGCTAATAAAGCATCATCTGAAGCTTGTGCTTCAAACTCATACCACTTTTCAAGTAAACCTTGATATTGCAACATATCTTTAAAGCGTCTGTAGGCACCACGCTTACGAAAGAGGCTTGCTACAAAGTTGTATTCATCGGGTAACGTCTGGTCAATAAATGATAGTGCTAAGGATTGACCAAGCTTTAACTCATTTTTATGGGGTACTTCCACATAATCCAAGGATGTTTCGAGGTCTTTTGGCACCTCTTCTTCTAGGTCTAATGTCGTTGATGTCCAGTAAATGACACCAGTTTTCTTGCATACATACGCATTGTTCTCGTCACGTGAGCCTGAGCTAACAAACTCAAAGGCATTTCTTATTTCACTAAAATCTAAGCTCAGCATTATTCAAACATTCCTTTGCTTGATTAACATTTCATTCATCTCGATTAGCAACGCCACTGGTTTGCTGCGCATCTAAAATTCTAGGTAAATTAATTTCTATCCAATCTACCAACAACTCAACTTGTTTCGCCAGCTCCGCACCCAATGGCGTTAAGGAGTACTCCACATGCGGAGGCACCACAGGATAAGACACGCGCATCACAAAACCATCAGCCTCTAAGGTCTGCAATGTTTGCGCCAACATTTTTTCACTGACCCCACTTAACTTTCTACGCAAATCACTAAAGCGATGCGTCCCTAGTAACAGCGCAACCAAAACTAGCCCACCCCAACGGTTGGTAACGTGTTTAAGTATTTCACGTGATGGACATTGATCTGAAAACACCTCGCCGCGCATCATCTGCTCTGACAACTTATTTGATTGATTGATGTTGTTCATACTTACCTTTTTGTACGTACTTACTAATAGTTAGTATATAGATTATGATGCTTTCCACCTATTCATTTTTTCAGACTAGAAAGGTTTTACATGATCGTTATTACAGGTGCAACAGGTCAATTAGGCCGATTAGTGATTGCCTCACTATTAAAAACAACCCCTGCCTCTAACATAGTCGCCGCAGTTCGCAATGTTGATAAAGCCAAAGAGCTAACTGATTTGGGTGTACAAGTACGCTATGCAGATTACAACCAACCAGCGTCATGGGATGCCGCGTTAGCAGGTGCAAGCAAAGTTTTACTCATTTCATCCAGTGAGGTCGGCCAACGCTTTGCGCAACATAAAACGGTAATCGATGCCGCAAAAAGAGCAAATATTAAGTTATTCGCCTATACCAGCCTATTACATGCAGACACCTCCCCACTAGCCTTAGCGGCAGAACATGTCGCTACCGAACAATACCTAGCAAATGCTAATCTACCCTTTGTATTACTACGCCACGGATGGTACACAGAAAACTATACCGTAGCCTTAGGCGCAAGCATCGCCCACGGTGCGCTATATGGGTGTGCCTCCGATGGGAAAATCGCCTCTGCCAGCCGTGCAGACTACGCACAAGCAGATGCCACCGTACTCACCTCAGAAAATCAAGCAGGGAAAGTATATGAACTAGCTGGAGACTACGCTTACACACTGACAGAGTTAGCGGCAGAGGTATGCCAACAAACTGGAAAACCCATCAATTACATCAACCTAGCAGAGCAAGAGTATCAAGCGGTTTTAGTCAACGTGGGTTTACCAGAAGCATTTGCGCAACTGATTGCAGATTCAGACACAGGTGCATCCAAAGGCGCACTCTATGACAACAGCGAACAACTTAGCCAACTAATTGGCAGAACAACTACGCCATTGAAAGAAAGTGTCGCGGCGGCAATCTAAGGCGATTCTGAGGCGAGTAATTAACCTTACTGTATAACAAAAACGGCAACTAGTTGGTTGCCGTTTCGATCTGAGCTTGCACACTCAAAACTGATTATTTCTGCAGATCTGTTGCAATTAACTCTGCCTGTCTAAGCACAGTTTCAGTTGCGAGTATTTCCATATCAGGTGGATAGCCGAATTGGCGGAGTGTACGTTTCACGATAACTTTTAGCTTTGCCTTCACGCTTTCTTTGATGGTCCAATCAATCGTTGCATTTTCTCGAACACGCTGTAAAAGTACAACAGCAAGTTCGCGCAACTTATCTTGCTGCATGAGTTCCTTTGCGCTGTTGTTATTCGCAACAGCGGTGTAAAAGGCAAACTCTAATGGGCTAAGCTTCATACGCTCGGCTTCACTATCCCCATGCACAATTTCTTTGCTCACTTTGATTAACTCATCCATCAACTCAGCGGCAGTGATGATTTTGTTTTGATAGCGTTTAATGGAGTTTTGTAGCATCTCCATCAAGCTGCGGCTCTGAATCAGATTAGTTTTTTCACGTACTTTGATTTCTTCATTGAGCAGTTTTTTGAGCACTTCTAGCGCGATGTTTTTATGCTCATGGTTTTTCAGTTCCATCAAAAACTCATCACTTAAAATTGAGATGTCAGGTTTCTTGATGCCTGCTGCATCAAACACATCAATCACTTGTTCGCTCACCAAGGCTTGGTCAATCACTTGGCGTATCGTGGTTTCAATAGATTCGTCTGTGCGCCCTTCACCTGTGCTATCAAACTTAGCCAGTCGTGCTTTCACCGCTTGAAAGAACGCCACTTTATCTTTCACATCCATGGCTTCATCATGCGGAATGGCAATTGCAAAGGCTTGAGAGAGTGCAGTTACCTCATTCACGTAACGTTTTTTGCCATCATCTAACCCTAATACATGCTCTTCAGCCGCAAGGATAAGTGACAGCTTTTTAGAGGTGTCTGAATTGAAGTAAAGCTTGTAATCAAAGTTATGATAAAGCTGTTGCACCACCTCTAACTTCTCGCGCATGAGCTCAAGCGCCTGTTCTTGTGCAATGGCTGGGTCGCCTTTACCACCTGCATCCGAGTAAAAAGATAACGCTTGTTTTAAATCTGCCGCAATCCCCAAATAATCCACCACCAAACCCGCTGGTTTATCACCATACACACGGTTTACCCGTGCAATGGCTTGCATTAGGTTATGGCCTTTCATTGGCTTGTCGATATACAGCGTGTGCATGCTAGGCGCATCAAAACCTGTCAGCCACATATCGCGCACAATCACTAACTTTAACTCGTCTTGCGGGTCTTTCATGCGCTCTGCCAAGTTGCGGCGCTGTTGCTTGGTGGTATGGTGCTTGGCAAGTTGTGGGCCATCGCTAGATGAAGCCGTCATCACCACTTTAATCGCGCCTTGGTTTAAATCCTCTGAGTGCCACTCAGGTTTGAGCGCAATAATTGCCTCATACAGCTCTGCCGCGATACGGCGCGACATACTCACTATCATGCCCTTACCCGCAAATACCTCTTGGCGTTGTTCAAAGTGCGTCACAATATCTTTAGCGATATTTTGTATGCGTTGCTTGCTACCAATTAGCGCTTCAATTTGCGTCCAACGTGCTTTAGCTTTTTGTGTGTCTGTCAGCTCATCCTCTTGCAACTCTTCATCAAGTTCAGCCACCAGCTTGCGGCCTTCTTCTGAAAGTTGCACCTTGGCTAAACGGCTTTCGTAAAAAATGCGCACCGTCGCGCCATCCTCCACCGCTTGCGCAATGTCGTAAATATCCACGTAATTACCAAACACCGCTGGCGTGTTCACGTCCGTGCTTTCAATCGGCGTACCAGTAAAGCCAAGATAGGTAGCAAAGGGCAAAGCATCGCGCATATATTTGGCAAAGCCATACACTATCTTTTGCCCAATCACTTCGCCCGTTTCATTCTTTTCTTCTACGGTCTTAGCTTTAAAGCCATATTGGGTGCGGTGGGCTTCGTCGGCGATTACTACGATGTTGCGGCGCTCCGATAAAGTCTCGTAAACATTGCCTTCTTCAGGCTGAAATTTTTGAATGGTGGTAAATATCACGCCACCTGAGGCCACTTTGAGTAGCTCTTTGAGCTGTTGTCTGTCTTCTACTTGTTTCGGTTCTTGGCGTAATAGTTGGCTAGAGGCAGCGAAGGTATCAAACAATTGGTCGTCCAAGTCGTTACGGTCAGTAATCACCACAATGGTCGGGTTATTCAGGGCTAATACAATCTTACCTGTATAAAACACCATACTGAGCGATTTGCCGCTGCCTTGTGTATGCCACACCACACCTGCTTTGCGGTCACCTTTGGGTTGCGTGCGCACACCGGGTAAGCCGTAATCTGCTGGAGTTTGTGCCACACCAGTAGCTTCTGCGGATGCTCTAAGCGTTGATATAACTGCAGCATTCACTGCGTAATACTGGTGATATGCCGCTAGCTTTTTAACCGTGCTGATGCTAATTTGCTTGGTGACAGGGTCTTCTTTTGAGGATTTCTCAAACACAATAAAGTGGCGAATTAAATCTAACAAAGTCGCTTTATTCAACATGCCGTTAATCAGCGTTTCAAGCTGAGGCACTAATCGAGAGGCATCAGATTTTCCGTCAGCACTTTTCCAAGCCATATACCGAGAATATCCAGCTGATATGCTCCCAGTTTTTGCGTCGTTTCCATCTGATAGAACTACAAAACCATTATAGGTAAACAAGCTAGGAATCGTCGCTTTATAGGTACTAATTTGCTGATAGGCACTTTGGAGTGTGGCGCTCTCATCTGCGGCATTTTTCAGCTCTATCACCACCAAAGGCAAACCATTCACAAACAGAATAATGTCTGGGCGTTTGTTCTGGTTGTTTTCAATAATAGTGAACTGGTTAGCCACCACAAATTCGTTATTGTCTGCGTTATCAAAATCGACTAACCAAACCAAATCGCCACGCGTATTACCATCTTTTTGATAGCTGACACTCACGCCCTCAGTCAGTAGGCGATGAAAAGCCTCATTATTGGCTAACAACTCAGGGGAGCTAATGCGTTGGATAGTTTTAATCGCCTCATCTAAGGCGGCTGGTGGCAAGCTTGGGTTTATGCGGGCTACGGCATTGCGCAATCGGCTCAGCAACAACACATCAGTAAAACTTGCGCGCTCAGGGTTGCTACTATCAGGCGCAATCTCAGGGGCATACACATAGCTATAGCCAAGTGCTTGCAATCGCTCAATGGCTAAGGTTTCAATTTCTGATTCGGTTAGTTTGCCCACTTATAGTTTTAATTATTTTTAACAAAACAACATCATACAACACATGAGTAGATAAAGAAAAAGCCCCTTTGGGGGCTTAGATAAGTTTATTGCTCGTGCGCCAGCGCAGAGAGTGCAACCCTCGCAATAAAACCACTTCTGGTTTCATGCTTACTCGCTACATATTGGTCAATGCGATGCAACACAAATTTTGGCAAGCTAATATTCACGCGCTCTGGTTTGCTGTCTAGCTCAGTTAAATCAACGTCAACAAAACCCCAAGCTGCATCTTTAAATGCCTCTTGTGATTTTAAATCCTCAATAGCCGAGGCATGAAAATCCACAGGCTCGCCTAACTCTAATAATGTTTCAATATGGCCTACTACTGCTTCTTTTGCGTTTGAGATAGCTTCCTCAACAGTATCACCGTATGAGAAGCAACCAGGGACATCAGGTACGGTTACTCCGTATGATGTCCCTTCGTCTTGATGAATTGCTATTGGATATAACATAATTTGTCTGTTTGTCTGTTTGTCTGTTTGTCTGTTTGTCTGTTTGTCTGTTTGTCTGTTTGTCTGTTTGTCTGTTTGTCTGTTTGTCTGTTTGTCTGTTTAGTCTGTTTAGTCTGTTTAGTCTGTTTAGTCTGTCGTTTAGTTTTTTTGCCGCACTTATTTACTTCTTAAGTCCTGCTTGTTTCAAAATGCTGCTAACGGTTCCAACTGGAAGGTCTTTTTTGGGGTGCGGCACCGTCACAAGACCTTTTTTTGTCGGATGTTTCAAATGATGGTGACTACCTTTGGTTCTAACCACATCCCAACCATCATCCTGCAGCATTTGTAAGATTACTCTAGAGTCCACTATGGATTCCTTTCTCAAATGCTTGCATGTGTATTTATACACACACACACAACGTGTGTCAACATTCGTGTGTATTATTGTGTATTTTTATCACCTAACTTAGCCGCATCAGTTAATTGGCTTAAATAATCCTTTTCAGCCTCTTTTGTCACACGGCGCTTCTGTGCAAACTTATCGTACTCCAAAGTCGCTTTAGTTGCTGTAGGTTGGGCTGATTTTTGAAGCCCAACAGTTATCGTATGTATCATTGTGTGTTGGGCTTTTCAGCCCAACCTACGAGCTCTAAATCCACGCGCACCTCACCGCTCATCAGCTTGGGGAGCAAGTTGTCGCGGAGTTTTTCTAGGGTTTGGATTTGTTTTGCATTACTTAGTAACTTATCAAATATCGACTTAATTTGACTTTGAAAAACTTTTAAATCAGTTTCATTAGGTATTGGAATAACAAACTCTTTGAGAATATCTGTTTTTAAGTTTGTAAAAATGCTTCCATTGCCATGTGAAATTAACTCAGGTCGGATATGATTAAAAAGAAGGTATAAAAACTCATTTGAAAAATAAGATTTTGGGAAATGTAGCCATCCGTCATGAATACATGAATCAATCGTCAATATTTTTGGAATACCTGGTGTTGCACTATTAGATAGAACTAAAGAACCAGCGTTTAAAAGAACTGTTTTTCTTAACCCTTCAACTTTAATATGCTCTTTAATATCAAAAATAAATGGTGAGTTTAAGCTTGTCACATCTGATATTTTTAGCCATCTATAACCACTCTCTGATAAAAACTCCTGAATTGGTCTTGGTGAGCCACCTCGTTTAATCGTAACAAATTCACCTAGTGGCTTTCTTGGCCAATCCTCCTGCACTTCTTCTACAAACCACTGTCTAAACAGAGTTTCGGCCATGCGTTCTAGGGTGGTGTTTTGGCGGTGGAGCAGGTCGATTTTGTCATCCAAACTGCTGAGAACTGAGGCGATGGCTTTTTGTTCTGGTAAGTCAGGAGTGGATATTTCAAAATTTGAAATAACTCCTACGTTCAAATTCTGTTGTGCCGCTCCTGATGCTAAATTCTCCAATTCAGAATATGAATCAACTAACGAGTAATATACATACCTATAATCAGCCAGCTTTTCATTTATGGTGAGGTTGCAACAGGCTTGATTTGTTGTAACAGGAATTTTAGTAATTGCTGATTTCCCAGCCGTCGCACCATACATTGCAACAACAACACTATTTGCATCAATCCATTTAGCAGATGAGTTTTTAAGACCAAGTTCAGATATAGTTTTCTCAGTTTTATGTATTGCTTTGAAGTTGATTTCTTTGGTATTGAGCCATGGTATGTCCCCTCCATAATAATCTGTTTGTTTTGTAGACGGAGTTCCACCAGATGTGATTTTGGAGCATAAGTTCTTAATAGGTGTATTTTGCCACTCACTCACAGCTTCACCCTCGCCAAGTTCTCTGCAATGGCTTTATTGAGTTTTTCTTCCTCCACCAATTGCGCTTCAAATTCTGCTTTTAGGGCGTTAAAGCGCTCGGCAAAGTTAAAGTCATCCTCATCATCGGGTAGGCCAACATAACGGCCTGGGGTGAGTACGTAATCGAGTTCTTTGACGCGCTCTAGGCTGACGGATGCGCAAAAGCCGGGGATGTCTTGATACCCCTCACCCTGACCCTCTCCCCCAAGGGGCGAGGGAATATTTCGCCATGCGTGGTATGTGTCGGTGATTTGTTTAATATCCTCATGGCTGAGTTCTTTGGTGCGGCGGTTGATGAGGTGGCCTAGGTTGCGGGCGTCAATAAAGAGGATTTCTTTGCTACGGTCGGCAAAACCTCCCTCACCCTGCCCTCTCCCAGAGGGAGAGGGGATTTGGTTGCGGTTGCGGCGCATAAACCACAAGGCGGCGGGGATTTGCGTATTGAGGAATAACTTGGCGGGCAGGTTGACGATGCAATCAATGACGTTGCCTTGCTCAATCAGCGCTTTGCGGATGTCACCTTCGCCACTAGTTTTGCTGGTGAGTGCGCCTTTAGCCAGCACCACGCCTGCTTGGCCTTGTGGGGATAGGTGGTAGATAAAGTGTTGCAGCCATGCAAAGTTGGCATTGCCTGCGGGCGGAACGCCATATTGCCAGCGACCATCGGTGCGCAGTAGCTCGCCAGACCAATCGCTGACGTTAAATGGTGGGTTGGCGATGATGTAATCGGCTTTAACATCTTTATGCGCATCATTTAAAAAGCTGCCTTCGTTGTTCCATTTCACCTGGCTGGCTTCAATGCCACGAATCGCAAGGTTCATTTTTGCCAAGCGCCAAGTGGTTTGGTTGCTCTCTTGCCCGTAGATAGAAATATCATTCACACGGCCTTGGTGGTCTGCCACAAACTTTTCTGATTGCACAAACATACCCCCAGAGCCACAGCATGGGTCAAACACACGGCCTTGATAAGGCTCTAGCATCTCAACCAATAACTCCACCACGGAACGTGGTGTGTAGAACTGCCCACCTTGTTTGCCTTCTGCCAGCGCAAATTCGCCTAAAAAGTATTCAAACACATGGCCTAGCACATCGGCACTGCGCGATTTGGCATCGCCTAGCGCGATATTGCCGACTAAATCAATGAGCTGGCCAAGGCTGGCGGGGTCTAAATTGTCACGGGCAAATACTTTGGGGAGTACACCTTTAAGTGAAGCATTCTCCGCTTCAATGGCATCCATCGCGTTATCCACCATTTTGCCAATTTCTGGTTGCTTAGCTTGTGATTGTAAGTATGACCAACGTGCATCTTGTGGCACAAAGAATACGTTTTCTGCCGCGTATTCATCTTTATCTTCAGGATCTGCACCTGCGTACTCACCCTCGCCTGCTTGCAGTTTAGCAAAGTGCTGCTCAAAGGAATCAGAAATATATTTGAGAAAGATTAAGCCTAAAACAATGTGCTTATATTCCGCCGCATCTATGTTTTTGCGGAGTTTATCGGCGGCTTTCCACAGTTGTTTTTCTAGTGGTTCTGATTTTTGTTCTTTTTGTTGGGCCATTTTTAGCTTTTTTATCAAATATTAATTAAATTGTAGTTTAATTTATTTTCAATTAAATAAAAAAAGCCCAATAAGGGCTTTTTTATTTTTAATTAAAATATCTTAGGTTTTTGGGAGAACTCTAAATATCTAAGTTATTCGCACCCAGTGCATTATTTTCAATAAATGCACGTCTTGGTTCTACATTATCGCCCATCAATGTGGTGAAAATTTCATCCGCTGCTATCGCGTCATCAATTTGCACTTTTAGTAAGCGGCGCACTTTCGGGTCCATGGTGGTTTCCCATAGTTGTTCTGGGTTCATTTCACCAAGGCCTTTATAGCGTTGAATATTCAGCGTATTTTTGGCCTCGCCTTGCAGCCAATCTAATGCTTGCTTGAAGGTTGATACTGTTTGTTCTTTTTCGTTACGCTTAACAACCGCACCTACGCCCACCAAACCGTTAAGCATATTCGATGTTTTTAATAGCTGTCTGTAATCGCCACTGCTTAAGAACTCAGCATTGATCACGCAACATTGGAGGTTGCCGTGTACGTATTTATTAATTTCTAAGCGGTAAGCGTTAGTTTCTGCATCAAATGCCACAATCACTTCACTGCCTACTGCTCCCAAGATAGGGCGTAGCTTCTCAGCAATGGCATTAGCGCTTGCTTCTGTGCTGAGGTTAATCTCACCAGCATCTTGAATCGCACGTAGTACGCTTTCATCATACAGTGATGAAATGCGGCGGATCACAGCTTCTGTCAACACGACTTGTTTTGCGATTTCAGTTAGCGCTTCATCTTTTAAGATACCAGCATTGGTTTTCGTGTCTAGCTCAGCATTTTTTAGCGCTGATTGCAGTAGGTAGATATCTAGCTCTTGCTCATCTTTAAGATAGCGTTCATCCCTACCCTGTTTAACTTTATAGAGTGGTGGTTGCGCAATGTAAATATGGCCACGCTCTACTAGCTCTGTCATTTGACGATAGAAGAAGGTGAGCAACAAGGTACGGATATGCGCACCATCTACGTCCGCATCCGTCATGATGATGATACGGTGATAACGTAGCTTCTCTGCATTAAAATCGGCTTTACCAATGCTTGTGCCTAAGGCTGTAATCAGCGTTGCAATCTCTTGTGAGCCTAGTAATTTATCAAAACGCGCTTTTTCTACGTTTAAAATTTTACCTTTTAACGGCAAAATCGCTTGGTTTTTACGATCTCGCCCTTGTTTGGCAGAACCGCCCGCTGAGTCACCCTCGACTAGGTAAATTTCACACAACGCTGGGTCTTTTTCTTGGCAATCAGCCAATTTACCTGGCAAGCCCATGGTGTCCATCACGCCTTTACGGCGGGTAATCTCACGCGCTTTACGCGCAGCTTCCCTTGCACGAGCTGCTTCAACCACTTTTCCACAGATAATTTTGGCATCCGCTGGGTTTTCTTGTAAAAACTCTGCCAATTTTGCTGATACCACTTCAGACACCACTGGTTGCACTTCACTTGAAACCAATTTATCTTTAGTTTGCGATGAAAACTTAGGATCAGGCACTTTAACGGACAACACGCAAGTAATGCCCTCGCGCATATCGTCACCAGTAGTTTCTACTTTTGCTTTTTTAGCCATCTCACTTTGTTCAATATACTGGTTTAACGTACGCGTCATTGCTGTACGTAAACCAGTTAAGTGAGTACCGCCATCGCGCTGTGGAATATTATTAGTAAAACATTGTACCGTTTCACTGTAAGAGTCATTCCATTGCATCGCTACTTCAATCGTCATGCCATCTTTTTCACCAGATGCATAAAAAGTTTTAGGATGTAGCACCGTTTTACTACGGTTCATATACTCCACAAACCCTTTAATGCCGCCAGAGTAAGCAAAGTTTTCACTTTTACCATTGCGTTGATCTACCAACTCAATTTTTACGCCATTATTTAAGAATGAAAGCTCACGAATACGCTTAGCTAAAATCTCAAAATGATATTCCACCAACATAAAAGTTTCTACTGAGGCTAAAAAGTGTACTTCTGTACCTTTTTTATCAGTGACGCCTGTTTCTGCTAATGGAGCTACCGCTTCACCGCGACGGAACTCCATTTGGTGCACTTTACCATTGCGGTAAATTTTTAATTTAAGCCAGTCTGATAACGCATTAACAACAGAAACACCTACACCATGCAAGCCACCTGATACTTTGTAAGAGTTTTGATCAAACTTACCGCCAGCGTGTAATTCAGTCATTACAATTTCAGCCGCTGAGCGCTTAACCGCTTTAATATCATCGTATTTGATATCAGTAGGAATGCCACGGCCATTATCTGAAACACTGACAGAGTTATCATGATGAATAATTACCTTAATATCATCGCAATGGCCTGCTAATGCTTCATCAATTGCATTATCCAGTACTTCAAACACCATATGGTGTAAGCCAGAGCCATCTGACGTGTCACCAATATACATACCTGGGCGCTTACGTACGGCATCTAAACCCTCCAATATCTTGATACTGGATGAATCATAATCTGGTGATATTGCATTGTTTTCACTCATACTTGTTTTCTTTATTTTAAATTTATCTTTAAATTTAATATTTTTTGTTAAAGTAAAAATATTAAAGCTTTTGTTTCACGTGAAACAAGATTTAAATGCGCATTGGCATGACGACATACTTATAATCTGGATTATTAGGTAAGGTAATTAAGCAACTACTGTTTGCATCTGCAAATGAGAACGTTACTTGTTCGCTGTTTGTGTTATTCAACACATCTATCAAATATGTCACATTAAAACCTATATCAAGTACATCACTACCGTAAGCGATTTCTAATTCTTCTTCTGCTTCCTCTTGATCGCTATTAGTACTAATTAACTTAAGATTATTATTACTTAGCACCATACGGATACCACGGTACTTTTCATTCGATAAAATCGAAGCGCGCTGCATTGCTAACAATACACCTAAACGCTCTGTTGTGAATGTATTTTGATGTCCTGTCGGTATCACACGGTTGTAATCAGGGAATTTACCATCAATAACTTTAGAAATAAGTTTGATATTGCCGAAACTAAAGTTAACTTGATTATTAGCTATCTCTACATTCACATCTTCTTCACTATCATCCAGCAATTTGATTAACTCAATCACTGTCTTACGTGGCAAGATAACATCTTGTTTTTCATAGTTTTCTTTTAGTTCTGTTGAAGTAAAACTTAATCGATGACCATCTGTTCCTACGATATTCAAACGATTGGCAACGACTTCAACCAATAAGCCATTCAAGTAATAACGAATATCTTGTTGCGCCATTGCAAACTCTACTTGCTTCAACAATTCTTTTAATTGTCTTTGCGGAATTGTAACCACAGTGCCTTGTGATTGCGTTTTTGTCATGACTGGATAGTCAGCGGCAGGCAATGTTTGTAAGTTAAAACGGCTTTTACCAGCTTTTACAGTAATACGGCTATCGTTAGTTGCCATATTAATATCTGAATTATCTGGTAATGATCTGCAAATATCTAATAACTTTTTGGCAGATATCGTTGTTGAAAAATCATTACTAGTAGCACTTTCTACAGATAATGAAATTTGCATTTCTAAATCAGTGGCTGTGAGATGAATTTTGTTTTGTTTAGCTTCAAGTAATAAATTAGACAAAATAGGTAAAGTATGTCTTTTTTCTACGATGCTTGTCACTGAAGTTAACGGTTTTAATAACGTTTCACGGTTGATTTGTATATTCATCTTTATAACCTAAATAATATATATATAAATAATAACAATAATAATGTTGCATTTTTTTGTGCATAACTACTTTTTATTGAGTATTTTCAATAGTTTGCAATTCTTTTTTTTATCTTGGTAAAAACATAATCTACTGTGGGTCAATTGTTGATTAAATTTTCAAAATTTCTTAATCACAACCTTATGCTTATTTTATCCACAGCTTATCCTTAACCTAATTTTTATAGCTAAGCTAATATTTACCTAGTTAATCTCTAATAACTTGAACTAAAAACCCAATATCTCTGGCTATTGTTGCATCATTTTGTCTTAATAAATCAATCTCATCACATGCATGCATCACTGTAGTGTGATGTCTACCACCAAACGCCTCACCTATTTCAGGAAAGCTATGATTAGTTAATTCGCGTGATAAAGCCATTGCTATCTGTCTAGGACGTGCAAAATTACGTGTTCTTTTCTTGCTGTACATCTCTGCTACTTTAATCTTATAGTAGTCAGCAACAGTCTTCTGTATGTTTTCCATTGTGACTTGGCGGCCACGAACTGCGATTAAATCACGTAATGCGTCTTTAGCCAGATGTACATCAATAGCATGACCTGTGAACTTAGACATGGCGATAATGCGGTTTAAGGCACCCTCCAACTCACGTACGCTAGATCTAATCTGTTTAGCGATAAAGAACGCGACATCTTCAGGCAAGTTAAGATTTACCGCTTCTGCCTTTTTAAGCAAAATAGCAACGCGCATTTCCAGCTCTGGCGGCTCAACTGCAACGGTTAAACCCCAACTAAAACGAGTTCTTAAGCGTTCATCTACATCTGCAATTTCTTTTGGATAGGTATCGCAAGTAATAACAATTTGTTTTTTTGCTTCAATTAGTGAGTTAAATGCGTAAAAGAACTCTTCTTGTGTACGGGTTTTTTTCGCAAAGAACTGAATATCATCAATTAACAATAAGTCCAGTGAATGATATTGACGTTTAAACTCATCAAATGCTTTATGTTCATATGCCTTAACAACATCGGATACATAGCGCTCAGCATGTAGGTAGCGGATTTTTGCTTCTGGGTTATGTAACTTTAATTCGTTACCAATGGCTTGCAGTAAATGTGTTTTACCTAAACCTACACCACCATAGATAAATAAAGGGTTATAAGCACTACCTGGATTTTCAGCAACTTGGATAGCTGCAGCTCGGGCTAATTGGTTAGCTCGGCCTGTCACGTAATTATTAAAATTAAAGCTAGGATTTAAATTAGAGGTGTCGATATTTTTATTAGCAACTACTGCAGTTTTTTTAGATTTAGCTAACACTTCACTCAAATTGTGTTTAATCATGTCGTGCTTAACTTCGTGATCTACAACTTTGTTTTCTTGAGTTGTTTTTTTTGCAGTTTCTGTTTGGACAGTTTTGCCTGTAGCTTCGCCCAATACCAATTCAATTTGCATATCAGGTTTATGTTCCAGAGCAAATTGTTCAATTTTTTTCAGAAAACGATCTTTAACCCATTGCATAACAAAACGATTAGGCGCAAAAACGCGCACGGCATCACCGCTAACTTCTGTGTGCAGTGGTTTGATCCAAGTATTGAATTGTTGTGCTGAAAGCTCTTTCTCAAATTTAGAAAGACAAGCAGGCCAAAAATTTTCCATCTGTAATGATATACCTTAGTTTGTACAGTTATTTTTAACTAATGTATTGAAATAACAACGATTGTATGAATGTATAACGTATTGTTTTTATTTTATTTTTTTATAAAATAGCGTACAATTCAACGCTAGTCTATCCACTGCATTTTAGCTGGTTTAGCGTAACTTATCCACAGCCATTTTCAAAATTAATGAATAAAAATTTTATAAAATAAAAGTGATAAGAATTAAAAAGTTAGCGCAATTAATAAAACTAAATAAACGTTGACAAAATACTGTGTTATCGGGTCTAATAGCGCCCTTTGTAGCATTTTGCTCGTTGGAGATTCACATGAAACGTACATATCAACCTTCTAAAACACGTCGCGCACGTACACATGGCTTTTTAGTTCGCATGAAAACTAAAGGTGGCCGCGCTGTTATTGCTGCTCGTCGCGCTAAAGGTCGTTCACGCTTAGGTCTTTAAGTGAGTAACGCCGCAGGCGTTACTTTCGCTGTACATTCAGTTTAAATTTACAGTAAAAACTTAATAGTGCACACGCTTAGGTTTACAAAAAAAGCTAGGCTTATTAAAACGGATGAATTTTCATCCGTTTTTAATTTCCGCAAGCGTATTTTTGCACAGTATTTAGCGATACATTATCAGCCTAATACGTTAGCACACGCTCGTTTAGGATTGGTCATTGGTAAAAAAACTGCTAAATCGTCGGTACATAGAAACTATATGCGACGAGTTCTGCGTGAATTTTTTAGGTTACGTCAACACACAGTCAACCCGGTAGACTTAGTTGTTCGTGTGCAGAAAAAATTTAATAAAAAAGACTTTTTATCTGTTGAGCAAGAGTTTGATTCCTTGATTAAGAAGATTAATCTTCGCACTACATTAAATGCGCAACAAAACGTCACAGAGGTTCACCATTAAAAGGTATTCAGCATTTATAATGCATAATAGTTACCAAAATTTAAGCCCCATGTTTTTTTGTGTTAACAACAATGTCGCGTCTATTAATTTGCATCATTAAGGGATATCAATTAACTTTGAGTCCTTTTTTAGGACAGCAATGTCGCTTCTACCCTACTTGTTCCCAATACTCGGTAGAGGCACTGCAAAAGCATGGTGCAATTCGTGGTAGTTACTTAATGGTTCATCGTTTATGCCGTTGTCACCCATGGTGTGATGGTGGGCATGATCCAGTACCTTAATTTCTTTAAGATACATTACTAAAATTTTATATAGATTGCTTATAAAACAATATGGATACAAGACGTTTAGTATTATTCGTGATTTTTTCTATGTCTATTCTGATGCTATGGGACGCTTGGCAGACTAAAAATGCACCTGTAACATCAACACCGGTTACTGCTGTTAGCTCAGTGCCAAATGCCGATACTACAGCGGCTGCCACTAATCCAATCGATACACCTGTTGACACTGGTTATGCATTAAGATCTGGCCAGAATGTTCTTGTAACTACAGATCTATATAAAGTGAATATTAGTACTGTAGGTGGTGATTTACGTAAATTAGAATTACGTAAACATCGTGCGAACGATGATCAAACCAACTACTTGTTATTGGATGACTCTGCTAAGCCCATGCTTTATGTTGCTCAATCAGGCTTAATTGGTCAAGACTTACCAACACATAACTCTGTATTCACGAGTGAAGCAGCAAGTTATCAAATGCAGGACGGGCAAGATAAGCTTGAAGTGCGATTAAGTGCTATTAGTAATGGCGTGACCGTTTATAAAGTATATACATTCCATCGTAATCGCTATGAAATTGATGTTAATTACGAAATCAAGAATGACTCTAGCGTTGCAATCACTCCAGTTGTTTACTATCAAATCGTGCATGATAGCGAGTCTAACCAAGGTTCTGCCTTAATGCCTACATTCACAGGCGGCACCTATTACACAGAAACGACTAAGTTTAAAAAGCTAGCATTTAAGGATATGGAGAAAGAACCGTTAGACATAGCGACTAACGATGGTTGGGTTGGTATCTTACAACACTACTTTGTCAGCGCATGGATTCCCAAAGATGGCTTGGCTCGTAAGTTTTATACTGAAAAACTGAGCGACAATATATTTAGAATTGGTACTAAAAGCACACTGAGTGCTATTCCTCCTGGTGCTACTTTAGCTGTTCCAGCTCGTTTTTATACTGGACCACAAACTAAAGAGGATTTAATCGCAGCAGCACCTGGCCTAGAATACAGCGTAGATTACGGTTGGTTAACGGTGATTGCATCACCGCTATTTTGGTTGTTATCAAAAATTCATTCTGTGGTACAAAACTGGGGTGTGGCGATTATTTTGCTCACTATCTTCATTAAAGCAGCATTCTTTAAACTTTCTGCTTCTGGTTACCGCAGTATGGCGCAAATGCGTGAACTTGCACCGCGTCTGCAATCGATGAAAGAGAAGTTTGGTGATGACCGCCAAAAGATGCAAATAGCGATGATGGATCTTTACAAAAAAGAGAAAATCAATCCAATGGGTGGTTGTTTTCCAATTCTAATCCAAGTCCCTGTATTCATTGCACTTTATTGGGTTCTGTTAGGCTCAGTTGAGTTACGTCATGCACCATTTTTTGGCTGGATCCAAGATTTGTCTGCGATTGACCCATTTTACATTTTGCCGATACTCATGGGCGCTACCATGATTATTCAGACTAAGCTTAATCCTAAGCCTACTGACCCGATGCAAGCAAAAATTATGACTTGGATGCCAGTGGTGTTTAGTGTTTTCTTCTTCTTCTTCCCTGCTGGCTTGGTGTTGTATTGGTTAGTCAATAACGTGCTTTCAATAGCACAGCAGTGGTATGTTAACAAAATGATTCACGCAGAAACCGTTGCTAAAAAACAAGGTCACGTAAAAAAATCAGGTGAACATCACTAATTCCTCAGATACCATTGCCGCCATCGCCACCGCAAGTGGCGCTGGTGGTATTGGAGTAGTAAGGGTTTCAGGCCCTTTATCTCAAGCTATTGCGGTCAGTGTGCTCGGGCATTGTCCCAAACCGCGTCACGCAGCTTATCTCGATTTTCAGCAGGCCGATGGCGATTTAATCGATCGCGGTATCGCCATTTTTTACCCTAATCCACACTCTTATACCGGCGAAGACGTACTTGAGTTGCAAGGCCATGGCGGTACAGCGCTAATGCAAATATTGCTAGCTAGGTGTATTGCACTTGGCGCACGTCAAGCAGAGCCAGGAGAGTTTACTCGCCGTGCTTATCTCAATGATAAAATGGACTTAGCTCAGGCTGAAGCTGTTGCTGACGTTATCAATGCTGCTACCGTTGAAGCCGCAAAGAGTGCAGTACGCTCTTTGTCTGGCGAGTTTTCACAGCACATCAATACCCTACTCTTAAAGTTAATTGATCTACGCATGTATGTAGAGGCATGTTTGGATTTTCCTGAGGAGGAAATCGACTTTATCACGCAAGGTCGAGTGGCTGATAAGTTGGATGCAATTGTTGATGAATTGGCATTTGTCTTTGCAAAAGCTAAGCAAGGTAGTCTATTGCGAGAAGGTATCAATGTCGTTTTAGTGGGGCAACCTAATGTTGGTAAATCTAGCTTGATGAATCAGTTAGCTGGTGAAGAAGTTGCTATCGTGACCTCAATAGCTGGTACTACTCGAGATACCATCAAGAATGCGATACAAATAAATGGGGTGCCTTTGCATGTCATTGATACTGCAGGCTTGCGCGAAACAGATGATGAAGTTGAAAAATTTGGTATCGCCCGAACTTGGCGAGCTGCAGAAACAGCCAATATCGCATTATTATTAGTTGACGCAGCTCATGGTATTACCAACACTGAAAAGTCGATTTTAGAGCGGCTACCGCAAGAAATTCCTAAAATTTGGGTTCACAATAAGATTGACGTGACTCAGGAACCTGCAATAATCGAAGAAAAAGACAAAGCTACGCATGTTTATATTTCTGCGAAGACTGGTGCTGGCTTGGATCTTCTTAAAACTCATTTGTTAAAATTAGCTGGCTACCAGAATAATGCTGAGGGTGTTTTTATGGCACGCGCTAGACACTTATCCGCGCTGGCACAAGTCCGAGGTCATTTGGATGTTGCTACGAGTCAACTCAACTCAGCAGAGTTGGTGGCTGAAGAGTTGCGTTTAGCACAAGACGCGTTAGGTACTATTACAGGTGAGTTCACGCCTGATGATCTATTAGGTGAAATATTTTCTAGATTCTGTATTGGCAAGTAGATTGTACTTGTTTTGGGTTTAGTCTATATCGATTAATTTATAGAGTAGGAAAAACATTTTCTTACGCTCGAATGTCATGTGTATAACATTAATCTGGTGGTATAGATGTAGCATCTCTAATTTTTTGTTGCACCCACTATTATGAATTGATACTTAGCGCTAATTGCTATTAGTGCTAAGTATCATATGGTATGTTTATGCGGTCAGGTCTACAATTGTTGCTTCTGGCCCGTTTTTCTTTACAGATTCTATTCCGTTATCTCGAGCCGCCTCACTTTCATACATTTGGCTTTGACCGATCACTTGGTGATTAGCCGCTTTAAGTACGAAGTATGGTTTTTCCGACTTGGATACTAAGCGCTCGTAACGAGCTTCATCTGCTGCGTTTTTTTGAATAGATGCAATACCGTTTAGCGCGCTTGCTTTTGTTTCGTACATTTCTGATTGCAGAATAATCTGTCCGTTCCCGGCCAATAAATTAAAGTGAAACTGCCCACTTTTTGCTGCTTTTAATTCAAATTTTCCAGCCATAAAATTCTCCTTACAATCCGTTGTTGTTCTAAGTTTACATTCTATGCTTATTACCATGTCTACTATAGGCGTGCATATGAGATTAAGTCAATACTAAATCTGTTGTGAGTGAATTTTAAGGATGTTTCACGTGAAACATTAGGCTTGTACTCAGCATGTTATTCGGCAGGTAAAGGTATCTAGATGATCAATGTAACGCAAGTCAGTTGCTTGTACTATGGGGTGGTCTGCTAAAAGTAGCGGCTTCGTGAATGCATGATGTTGGAGCTTACAATTTAACCATTGGGAGAGGTGTTGCGATAATGATCAAGGTTATCCATGATAGAAACAGACTTTACCAATATGCATAAAGTGTGAGTATCGCAGGATGATTTATGGCAGCTGTAGATTAGTTCATGATAGTTATAAAAAAAGCAGGGCCTCTAATGAAGCCCTGCTTTGATTTAGTTTATTGCTAATTATTTTTTAGCTGAAGGTGTTCTTTCAGTAAGTAGATAAATAATATAGTTAGCTTTTTCTGCAGCTGTGCAATCTGTGCCAATAATTTCATTGCAGTGTTCTGTGAACTTCTCTTCAACTTTTTCTAAATCTTTAAAGCGTTTGTTGTTAACAGCTGGTGAAAGAGGCTCGATTGATTTGCCAGTTAAAGCATGTTTACCTGGGTTAGCAGGGTTGGTTGTATGGCATGAAGCGCACGCCATTTCTTTACCGTTTGGCATTTTAATTTTACGATTAAAAAACATCTTGCCATCAGTCACAGAAGATACAAACTCTGGATTAACAGTTTGTGCGATGCTGATGTATTTTTTCGTTAACGCTTCGGCGTTAGTAATGTTTGCTTGTGCAGCATGTGCTGACAATGTGGCAAAGCCTAGTAGCGTGGCTAAAATAAGATGAGTGTGTTTCACGTGCGACTCCTTAGTAATAAAACCAATAAAACCAAATTTTTGCTAAAAAAGTATATTGATTATGATTGTTATAAATTATGTCTTAATTCTAAACCAATTCTAGCTTGCATGATATCGATTAACGTAAATATTATGCCAATAATGTTAAGAAATTATGGCTATGTTGTAAATATGCTGTTGTTTCACGTGAAACATTGATTATAAGTAGTGTTATGCATGACCTAGACTTGAGATTAAGTTAAACTTCTACCTCTTGAGTAATAACGTTTTTTTGTGATTAAAATATGAATTTTCCTGATCTGTTTGATGTAATTGTAGTCGGTGGTGGTCATGCTGGGACAGAGGCCGCGCTTGCCAGTGCAAGAATGGGACAAAAAACCTTATTGCTTACGCATAATATAGAAACTTTGGGCCAGATGTCTTGTAATCCGAGTATCGGTGGTATCGGTAAAGGGCACTTGGTTAAAGAAATTGATGCCTTAGGTGGCGCAATGGCCGCTGCAACAGATGAGGGCGGTATTCAGTTTCGCATATTAAACTCCAGTAAAGGTCCCGCTGTACGTGCAACACGTGCGCAAGCAGATCGTATCTTATATAAAGCTGCGATACGACATAAGTTGGAGAATCAAGAAAACCTTTGGTTGTTCCAGCAAGCGGTAGATGACATCATATTGGAGGGTGACTGTGCCGCTGGGGTAGTAACGCAAATAGGGTTACGCTTTGCAGCAAAATCTGTGGTGTTGACAGCAGGAACGTTTTTGGGTGGTTTGGTACACGTGGGTCTGCAGAATTATCAGGCAGGCCGCGCTGGCGACCCTCCTTCTATCTCGCTTGCTGCACGTTTGCGCGAAATCGGTTTGCCAGCAGGCCGCTTGAAAACAGGTACACCACCACGCATTGATGGTCGCACCATAGATTATTCAGTGATGACGATGCAACCCGGCGATGACCCGGTGCCTGTGTTCTCATTTCTTGGGAATGTGTCGCAACATCCAGCGCAGATGCCTTGCTGGATTACACATACCAATGAACGTACTCACGATATTATCCGTAGCGGTCTGGATCGCTCACCCATGTATACATGTGTCATTGAAGGTGTGGGGCCCCGCTACTGCCCTAGTGTAGAAGATAAAATTCATCGTTTTGCAGATAAAGAGTCTCATCAGATATTTTTAGAGCCAGAAGGACTAGCAACCAACGAAATATATCCAAATGGTATTTCAACCAGTTTACCCTTTGATATTCAGTTGGCTTTGGTGCGGTCTGTAAAAGGTTTGGAGAATGCGCATATTTTACGTCCTGGCTATGCGATTGAGTATGACTATTATGATCCTCGTGGTTTGAAGTCAAGTTTGGAAACCAAAGCTGTTAAAGGTCTGTTCTTTGCTGGGCAGATTAACGGCACAACCGGTTACGAAGAGGCTGCAGCGCAAGGCTTGCTAGCAGGTGCAAATGCTGCTTTGTACGCACAAGGTAAAGAGGCGTGGTGTCCTGCGCGTGATGAAGCTTATTTGGGTGTGTTGGTGGATGATTTGATCACGCGCGGTGTGAGTGAGCCCTATCGTATGTTTACCAGCCGTGCAGAGTATCGTTTGCAGTTGCGTGAAGACAATGCGGATATGCGACTAACCGAAATAGGTCGCAAACTTGGCTTGGTCGACGATGTGCGCTGGGAAGCTTTCAGTCGCAAAAAAGAAGCGATTGAGCGTGAGCAAGAGCGTTTGAAAAAAACATTTGTGCAGCCAGCCAACTTAAGCGCTGAGGTCATGCAGAATGTATTTGGTAAGCCACTAGAACATGAATATAGTTTGTTTGAATTGCTGCGCAGACCTGAGGTAAGTTATGAAGCCGTGCTTTCATTGGATGGTTTAGGCTTGGGAGAGGTGGAGCCTTCGGTGCGTGAACAAGTAGAAATTGCAGCTAAATATCAAGGCTATATTGACCGTCAGGTGGAGGAAGTGGCACGTAGCCGTGGGCAGGAAAATACCTTGCTACCATCTGATTTGGATTACCGAGAAATTCATGGTTTACCGATAGAGGCGCAACAAAAGTTAAATGCACATAAGCCAGAAACGATTGGTCAGGCCAGCCGTATATCTGGTATTACGCCGGCAGCGATTTCCCTCTTACTGGTGTATTTAAAGCGTAAGTCACGAGCAAAGACTTTAAGCAATACGAACGCAGATATGGGAAACGTAGCATGAGCACAACCGGCAATATGCCAAGAAATTTAAAGCAAGAAGATCGTGCGCAGTTACAGGCAAAGCTCGAACTGGGCTTGCAGGAGATGGGCTTAGAAATACTCCAAGAACAAAAACAAAAACTACTAGATTATGTTGCTTTGATCTACAAATGGAATCAAGTACACAATCTTACTGCGGTACGTGAGCCTATTGAAATGGTGACCCTACATATACTGGATAGTTTGTCGGTGCTTACTCATATCGAATGTGAACACTTACTTGATGTGGGGGCAGGTGCTGGTTTGCCGAGTATCCCGTTGGCTATCTGCCTGCCTCAACTGCAAGTCACCGCAATTGATGCCGTGCAAAAGAAAGTAAGTTTTATGCGGCAAGTAAAGGCGGAGCTGGGGTTGTCAAATTTCTCTGTGATTCATGGGCGTATCGAAGAGCAAGCTGTGCCTAGCAAAGAAATGCCTGAAAAGTTTGAGGTCATCATTTCGCGTGCATTTTCAGAGATTGCCCTATTCATCAAGTTAACCAAGCACTTGTTAGCAGATGGCGGCTCGTGGCTAGCGATGAAAGGTATTGTGCCTGAGCATGAATTTAAAAAGAGTGCAATTAAGCCTACTGAAATTCGTGTCTTAAAGGTAGCGGGCTTGGATGCTGAGCGTCATTTAGTGGTGTTGAAACAAGAACTAGCTAATTAACTGAGCAGTTTTGAGTGCTGATGTGCACGAGTGTAATCATTGAAAATGCAAAGAAAAATAATATGAAAATATTGGCAATCACAAATCAAAAAGGTGGGGTTGGTAAAACTACAACTTGCGTCAATTTGGCGGCAAGTCTCGCTAGCTTGGGTAAGCGTGTGTTGTTGATAGATTTGGATCCACAAGGAAATGCCAGCACGGGTAGTGGTATTGATAAGGCGCATCTTAAGCAAAGTATTTACCATGTGCTGATTGGTGAACGGTCTTTGAAAGAAGTGGTGGTAAAAAGTGAAAAAGGCGGTTTTGATATTGCTCCATCTAATAGAGAGTTGGCTGGTGCTGAAGTTGAACTGGTTAATGAGTTGGCGCGTGAGAATCGCTTAAAAGCGGCAATTACTAAATTGGGCGATGCTTACGATATGGTGTTGCTAGACTGCCCCCCTGCCCTAAACCTTGTGACGGTAAATGCATTAACTGCTGCCAACGCTGTAATGATTCCTATGCAATGTGAATATTATGCTTTAGAGGGGTTGTCCGATTTGGTGAATACCATCAAAAAAGTACGCGCACATTTGAATCCAACCTTGGAAATAGAGGGTTTGTTGCGCACCTTGTTTGATAATCGCAATATGCTTGCCCAGCAAGTCTCTGCACAGTTGATTAGCCATTTTGGTGACAAGGTCTACAAGACGGTGATTCCACGCAATATTCGTTTAGCTGAAGCGCCAAGTTATGGGGTGCCTGTATTAAGTTACGACAAAAGCTCTAAAGGGGCTGTTGCCTACCTAGAGTTAGCACAAGAAATTACCAGTAAAGATAAAAACTGAAACAAATTCAGCATTTATTCTAAAAAATATAAAGAGAAGCAATTATGGTTAAGTTAAAAGGATTAGGACGTGGACTTGATGCCCTGCTCGCTGGGGATATGGGGAGTGTGGGGGAAGCAGACTCGCTGATGATGTTAAAAGTTGACCAATTACGTCCTGGCAAATATCAACCAAGAAGTTATATGGATGAAGCCGCGTTAAAAACACTGGCTGACTCAATTAAAGCGCAAGGCATTATGCAGCCTATTCTTGTTCGTCAATTGGCGGATGAGCAATATGAAATTATTGCAGGTGAGCGACGCTGGCGTGCAAGTCAGCATGCTGGATTAGCTGAAGTGCCAGTGCTTGTGCGTGAAATTGCGGATGAGTCAGCGCTGGCAATGGCATTAATTGAGAATATTCAGCGTGAGAACCTTAATCCCCTTGAAGAAGCACAAGGCATCAAACGATTGATAGATGAGTTTTCTATGACGCATGAAAAAGCCGCTGAATCTGTTGGCAGATCACGTGTGGCAGTATCAAATTTATTGCGTTTACTCACTCTAACAGGTGCGGTGCAAGACATGCTGATGCATGGTAAGTTGGATATGGGGCATGCGCGTGCACTGGTGGGGTTGGAAGGTGCCCAGCAAGTCATGCTGGCAGAGCAGATTGTTCACAATAGATTATCGGTGCGTGAAGCGGAAGCATTAGTGAAAAAATTGGGTGAGCAAACTGATAGGCCAGCATCAAAATCAACGCAAGCACCGAAAGAAGATCAAGATGTGTTAAGGCTGCAAGAAAGATTAAGTGGTACGTTAGGGGCAAGCGTTAGTATTAAAGCAAATAGTAATGGAGCGGGCGTATTGAAAATTAACTACGCAAATTTAGATCAGTTGGACGAGATTATTGGCAGAATTACACGCTAAGTGTTTCATTTACTTACAACTTAGCTATTGACTAAAAATCGCTATTAATTCAAAATCGCGGTCTTTGCTACTTAATGGTATTTAACTAGCAATATAAATATGTGAAGCCAAGCATAATTAGGCGTCAAAAAAGCTTATAAATTAATCGGATTTAAGCCATTGTCAGCATTAAATACATCAGATGTTTTTAGTAAAATGCTTAAAATTCAAGTAATTGCTACGCTTGCAGTTGCTGTGATTATGTTTTTGTTTTTTGATGTGCATGGATTGATATCAGCAACATTAGGTGGGGCAAGCGTAGTCCTTGGTGCTTATGTGGCATCATTAGTGGCAAAGCGTAGTGTAAACAAAACTGATGCCTCAGCGATATTAATTAATCTGCTTAAGGCGGAAGCTGTCAAGATTTTAATGATAATCGTACTTTTGGTTATCGTATTTAGTTTTTATAAACAATTAGTGCCGTTTGCACTAATTGCTGGTTTGGCGGCTGCGGCATTATTTTCTGGCGCAGCCCTCAGTAAGTTAAACGTGTAATTTAAACAAACGTCAGTTAGAAAAAATTAGATTATGGCTACAGAACACGCAGATAACGCACAACACGCACTCACTCCTTCAGCTTATATCGAGCATCATTTAAGTTTTAACGCACAACCGCTCACTGAAAGTGCAGGTTTTTGGACGTTGCATGTAGACACGTTTGTGATGTCTGTAGCGCTTGGTTTGATTGTGATGGGTTTGATTTGGATGGTAGCGCGTAAAGCGACTGCTGGTGTGCCAACAAAAACACAAGCATTTGTAGAGTTGGTATTTAGCTTTATCGATGATCAAGTTAAAAATATTTTTCACGGTAATCGTCATAGCTTTATCGCACCAACAGCATTGACAGTGTTTTTATGGGTGTTCGCGATGAACTCCATGGACTTTCTACCAGTTGATTGGGTTGCTGGCATTGTTTCATTCTTTGGTGGTGAGCATGCAAAATGGCGTGCAGTGCCTACATCGGATATCAATACAACATTCGCATTAGCTTTGTCTGTTTGGATTTTAATGATTTTCTTCGCAATCAAAGTTAAAGGCTTTGGTGGATGGATTCATGAGCTGTTCTGTGCACCATTCGGTACTAAAATCTGGGTGTGGCCTGCCAATTTTATGTTCAATTTGATTGAATATGTGTCAAAACCACTTTCACATTCTTTACGTTTGTTCGGCAATATGTACGCTGGTGAGGTTATCTTCTTGCTATTGGGTATGTGGGCTGCTACAGGCTTAACAGGTACTATCGCAGGTGCAATTTTAGGTGCTGGTTGGTCTATCTTCCACATTCTGATTGTTGCGTTACAAGCGTTTATTTTCATGATGTTAACGGTTGTTTATCTAGCCATGGCTCATGAAGGCCACTAATTAGGTTTTGTTTGGTATTTAAGTAGTTCTTATTTTTTGTAGTTGGTTGTAAGTTTAATTTTAGAGAGGGTAATAACATGGATGCATTAGCATTGATTCAAGCCTACACAGGCGTTGGTATTGGTTTAATTATTGGTTTGGGCGCTG
>Ga0208396_100072_pt1 | contig 46118 bp, 35 predicted proteins | sample LakWasMet64_LOW9_2_FD_183896 | JGI IMG/M metagenome (GOLD analysis project Ga0208396, IMG submission 183896) | Freshwater sediment methanotrophic microbial communities from Lake Washington under simulated oxygen tension - Sediment Metagenome... | ecosystem: Environmental > Aquatic > Freshwater >... | reverse complement strand
TACGTAACATCCATGCGGTTTTTTCATGTACTTGTAAACGTTGCGTGAGTAAGTCAGCAGTTGCCTCGTCCGATGCTGCATCGGCACTAGGAAACACAGCGCGTGCTGTGCGACAAACGGCTTCGTGACCAGCGACTAATTCAGCAATCATGTCTTGTGCTTTCGGTACTGAATCAGATTCTTTAATAGAGCTAAGTTTTGCAAAATCTCGATAGGTACCGGGTGCGTATACATCAAGCGCACGGATACGCTCAGCTACTAAATCTACCGCGAGTGCTAGTTCAGTATATTGCGTCTCGAACATTAAGTGTAGCGTGTTAAACATCGGGCCAGTGACGTTCCAATGAAAGTAATGTGTTTTTAAATATAAGGTATAAGTATCTGCTAAAAGATGTGAAAGGCCTTGTGCAATATTTTTTCTATCTTCTTCTTTAATGCCAATATCCATAGTGAACTCCTGATGTGACCTTTGTTCAAGGTCTTACAACGTTTTATGATTCAAATTGAGAATGATATTCTAATCCCTACGCAGCGACTTTGATACTGCTATAATTAAATCTGACATTCAAAATACGTTAAAGGTTTATCTTGTTTTTCAAAAAATCTAAACCAGTTAATGCTCGCCGTGAAGCTGAAGTAATTAAATCCAATGCCCTGGCTAATACGCTCATTAAAGAAGCTTGGTGGTTGGGTTTGGTGCTCATCGGGCTGTATATTACTGTCATTCTTTTTACTTACAATCCTAATGACTCGTCTTGGTCGCATATCGCACCAGATGGCGCCATCATCCAAAATAGTGGTGGTAGTGTAGGGGCTTGGATTTCTGACTTATTACTCTATGTGTTTGGCTTTTCAGCTTGGTGGTGGGCAGTCTTAGCTTTTTATGCCATGTGGTTTGTCTATTTAGCGCTAGAAGCAGTGGATCAGAGCGAAAAACCATTCCTGTTATTTAATTTTTTTGGCTTTGCTTTGTTGCTGGTTGCATCAAGCGCACTAGAAGCTGGGCATCTGGTTAAATTACCTGCACTATTACCTGATAGTTCAGGCGGCATGTTAGGGGTTGCTGTAGACGCAGGCTTACGTAGCTTATTTGGCTATACCGGTTCTAGCATGTTGTTATTGCTCATGTTTGTGGTTGGGTTTAGTTTGTTTACGGGTTGGTCTTGGATCATGATCACCGAGAAGTTTGGTGCATTTTTGATTGCTAGCTATGAGTTCATCAAACTTAAATGGCAAGATTGGCAAGATAGAAAAGCAGGCAAAGCAGTAGAGCAAGAGCGCATGGAGTACGTAAAAAGTGAACGTAAGCGTGTGGTGGATCGTGAGCCTGTACAAATTGAAACACCAGTGCTTGAAATCGCACAAAGTGCTCGCGTGCAAAAAGAAAAACAAGTGCCATTGTTTGATACACATCCAGATACCCCATTGCCACCGATACACTTGCTGGATGAGCCATCTGGTACTGTGGAGTTGCCATCTGCTGAAACCTTAGATTTTACCTCACGTTTAATCGAACGTAAGTTGATGGACTTTGGTATTGAAGTGAAAGTGTTAACCGCTTTGCCAGGGCCTGTGATTACCCGGTACGAGCTAGAGCCTGCTGCGGGTGTTAAAGGTAGCCAGGTGACTAATCTGGTCAAAGACTTGGCACGTGCTTTATCTGTGGTCAGCGTGCGTGTAGTAGAGACGATTCCAGGCAAAACTTGCATGGGTTTGGAGATTCCTAACCCTAAACGTCAGATTGTCTATTTATCTGAAATCATGGGCAGTCAAGCCTATGCCGATGTACATTCACCATTGGCGATTTCTTTAGGTAAAGACATTGGTGGTAAACCTGCCGTGGCTGATTTGGCCAAAATGCCGCACGTATTGGTGGCGGGTACTACTGGCTCTGGTAAGTCTGTTGCCATTAATGCGCTAATTTTAAGTCTGCTATATAAAGCAGATGCTAGCCAAGTGCGTATGATTTTGATAGACCCTAAAATGCTAGAGTTGTCAGTCTACGAGGGTATTCCACATCTGTTAGCGCCAGTAGTAACGGACATGCGCCAAGCGGCAAACGCCTTGAATTGGTGCGTGGCTGAGATGGAGCGCCGCTATAAATTAATGTCTATGCTGGGTGTACGCAACCTTGCTGGCTATAACCAAAAAATTAAAGAAGCCGACAAATCTGGCGAGAAAATTCCACATCCATTTAGCTTAACGCCAGATGAACCTGAGCCGTTAGAAGAGATGCCGTTGATCGTTGTCGTGATTGATGAGTTGGCTGATTTAATGATGGTCGTAGGTAAAAAAGTAGAGGAACTGATTGCGCGATTAGCACAAAAAGCCCGTGCTTCTGGTATTCACTTGGTGTTGGCAACGCAACGCCCATCAGTTGATGTGATTACTGGCTTAATTAAAGCTAACGTGCCAACGCGAATTTCTTTCCAAGTGTCTAGCAAAATTGATTCACGCACGATTCTTGATCAAATGGGTGCGGAAGCCTTGTTAGGGCAGGGCGATATGTTGTACATGCCACCAGGTACAGGTTACCCAACACGTATTCATGGTGCTTTTGTATCAGACCAAGAAGTGCATAAAGTGGTTGATTATCTTAAAGCCCAAGGTGAACCGAATTACATTGATGGCATTCTAACGAATGAAGCCGAAGAGGGTGGTGGTGATTTTATCGCTGGCGCTTCTGGTAACAGCGGCGCAGAGGTTGATCCGCTCTATGATGAAGCCGTTGGTATTGTGCTTAAATCGCGCCGAGCCAGCATTTCTTCTGTACAGCGCCAACTGCGCATTGGCTATAACCGTGCGGCACGTTTAATTGAAGATATGGAACGTGCTGGCTTAGTTTCTGCCATGCAGAGCAATGGTAATCGCGAAGTATTAGCGCCGCACCATGAGCCTTAGCCTTAAAACTTTCAGTTTTAGAGCCTAAGTTTTGAGAGCCTTAACTTTTAAAAGAAATGACACTTTGAATTTAATGAATTTGAATTTAATGAAAATGATAAAAACCCAAAACCTTACCTCTTTGTACCCCAAGTTGATAAAAAGCCTGCTTGTATTGCCTGTTATGCTAGCGGTGCAAACTGTACAGGCAGATGGTATGGACAGTGTGAAGATGTTCTATGAAAAAACACAGGCAGTTCGTGCAAATTTTCATCAAACGGTAACAGATAGACAAGGGCGTAAAGTGCAGGAAGTACATGGCACTATGCAACTTAAGCGACCTAATAAATTCAGGTGGGATTACAACAAACCGTATGAACAGCAAATTATCAGCGATGGTAAGCAGGTGTGGCTATATGACACCGAGCTAGCGCAGGTCACCGTACGTGATACGACTAAAGCCCTTGGCTCTAGCCCTGCAGCTTTATTGGCGGGCGGAAAAGCGATTGAAGAGAGCTTTACGCTGACCAATACAGATAATAAAGATAGTTTAGATTGGGTGAGCGCACAACCTAAAAATAAAGAGTCTGGCTTTGAGAAAATATTGTTAGGGTTTAAAGACAATCAAATTCAAGAAATGACATTGTTAGACAGCTTTGGACACCATACAAAAATAGTCTTTACAAATGTAGAGGTCAATCCGTCACTCAATGAAAAGTCATTTTTATTTAAAGTGCCTAAAGGTGTTGATGTGGTGGGCGAGTAATACGTGGTGAAAGATACCAATTTATTTTGAATAGTTTATTTACACCCAACACACCAGAAGCACCGCTGGCTGAGCGGCTCCGACCTAAAGTCCTAGATGAGGTTGTAGGGCAGTCGCATTTGCTTGGTATTGGTAAGCCCTTACGTTTAGCGTTTCAGTCTGGCAAGTTGCCCTCGATGATTTTGTGGGGGCCGCCAGGGGTGGGTAAAACCACTTTGGCGCGGTTGATTGCCAATACTGCAGATGCTGAGTTTATTCCAATTTCTGCCGTGCTATCTGGCATTAAAGATATTCGCGAAGCTGTAGAGCGTGCAGAGCTAACCTTGCAGCAGCATGGGCGTAAGACGATACTTTTTGTAGATGAAGTGCATCGCTTTAACAAAGGTCAGCAAGACGCATTTTTGCCTTTCGTTGAAAGTGGCCTGATTACCTTTATTGGCGCCACTACTGAAAATCCATCTTTTGAGGTCAATAGTGCGTTACTGAGCCGAGCACAGGTGTTTGTGCTTAACTCGCTTTCTGAAGCGGAGTTATCATTATTGCTTGACCGCGCACAACAGCTAGTAGCGGCAGAGTTAACTATCGCACCAGAAGTGCGTGAGCAAGTGTTGGCTTATGCTGATGGTGATGCAAGGCGATTGCTCAACTTTGCAGAAGGTTTATTTAACGCGGCACAAGGTGCAGGCATCTCGGAAATTGATGAAGCATTTTTGCAAACCACGATGGCAAGTAAGTTGCGTCGGTTTGATAAAGGTGGTGAAGCATTTTACGACCAAATTTCTGCATTGCATAAATCGGTACGTGGCTCTAATCCAGATGCCGCTTTATATTGGTTTTTACGTATGATTGATGGCGGCGCAGACCCACTTTACCTTGGGCGACGCATTGTACGAATGGCGGTTGAAGATATTGGGATTGCAGATCCGCGTGCACAGACCATGGCGCTAGAAGCTTGTCAGATTTATGAACGCCTTGGTTCGCCAGAGGGTGAGTTGGCATTGTCAAATGCAGTCATTTACTTGGCAGTCGCCGCAAAAAGTAATGCCGCTTATATGGCTTATAACCAAGCTAAAGCCTTTGTTGCACAGGATAAATCTCGCTCAGTGCCACTCCATTTAAGAAATGCGCCCACTAAGCTGATGAAAGCCTTGGATTACGGTAAAGAGTATCGTTACGCTCACAATGAACCAGATGCGTATGCTGCTGGGGAGAGTTACTTTCCTGATGATTTACCGCCGCAACAGTTTTACTCTCCCACACCACGTGGTCTTGAGGGTAAAATAGCGGAAAAATTAGCGCATTTACGTGAGCTTGATAAAAAAGCAAAGAAATAAGCAGCGATAAGGCAGTTATCTTAGTCAACTATTTAAGTGAGGCCTTTTGAGTGTCATCATTCAAAAGCCTCTTACATGGCGGCCTTAGTCAGCATGCAACAGCATAAATAAGGGATTCAAATGTTAGACATTCAAGCATTAAGAAATGATTTAGATGGCGTAGTAAGCCAATTACAAGCGCGTGGTTTTGAGTTTGATGCAGCTAAATTCAGTGCGTTAGAGCAGGAACGTAAAACCGTTCAAACCAATACGCAAGATTTACAAGCAAAGCGCAATAATGCATCTAAGCAAATCGGTTTTGCAAAGTCTAAAGGTGAGGATGTTAGCGCCATCATGGCCGAAGTGGCTGGTTTGGGCGAGCAGTTAAAAGCCGGAGAAACACGTTTGGCAGAGTTGCAGGCCGAGCTACAAAGCATGTTGTTGAATGTGCCAAACTTGCCACATTCAAGCGTCCCTGCTGGTAAGTCAGAAGCAGATAACGTTGAAGTGCGTAAAGTAGGCACACCACGCTCTTTTGATTTTGAAATTAAAGACCACACTGATGTTGGTACTCCACTTGGTTTAGATTTTGATACTGGTGCTAAATTATCAGGTGCTCGCTTTACGTTAATGCGTGGACAGATTGCCAAAATGCATCGTGCGCTTGCGCAGTTTATGTTGGATACTCAAACCGAACAGCATGGTTATGAAGAGTGTTATACCCCGTATCTCGTTAATGCAGAAACCTTGACTGGTACAGGTCAATTGCCGAAGTTTGAAGAAGATCTGTTCTCTTTGGCGCATAATGACAGCAAGTTATATCTAATCCCAACCTCGGAGGTCACACTGACCAATACGGTGCGCGATGAAATTGTGCCGTTTGAATCCCTGCCGATTAAACTCACTGCACATACGCCTTGTTTCCGTTCTGAGGCTGGCTCATATGGGCGAGATACCAAAGGGATGATACGCCAGCACCAATTTGATAAAGTTGAAATGGTGCAAATCGTTCATCCAGAAACAAGCTATGACGCGCTAGAGGAAATGGTCGGGCATGCTGAAAATATCTTAAAAGCCTTAGGGTTACCTTACCGTGTGGTGTCATTGTGCACGGGTGATATGGGCTTTGGCGCCGCTAAGACTTATGATTTAGAAGTATGGCTGCCAGCGCAAAATACGTATCGTGAAATTTCATCCATCTCTAATTGTGAAGCTTTCCAAGCACGCCGTTTGCAAGCAAGATTCCGTAATGAAAGCGGGAAGCCTGAGTTGGTTCATACCTTAAATGGCTCTGGTTTAGCAGTAGGTCGTACGCTGGTTGCTGTGTTGGAAAATTACCAGAATGCAGATGGTAGCGTGACCATACCAGAAGTACTAAGACTGTACATGAATAATCTTACAGTGATTAAAGCTTGAGTTTGGTGTAGTAGTTATCCAGCCTTAGTTTCAATACCGTAGCACTAATACCGTACTTAAGTGGAAATCGTTTACGTATGTGGACGCCTGATATTTTCTCTGGCGTCCAATGTCTATCAGAAAAAGCTATCACATCAGGGCTTGCATCCGTTTTACATCGTTGCAACTACCTATTGTGTCCTCAGCTTGTTAGCAGCACCTTTTCTAGGTGTGATTGAACTCAATCATTTAACCTACAACTTCTTGGTAAATGTATCGCTAGCCTCATTGTTTGATGTGGCTGGTTGGATGTTTTTGGTGCTTTCGCTCTCTAAAACAGACCTTTCAGTGTTTGGACCATTAAACGCATATAAAGTGGTCGTCTCCATGTTGCTGGCGATGCTATTTCTTAATGAGACACCAAGTGTTCAGGGATTTTTAGGGGTGTTGATTATAATTGTCGGTAGCTTCTTTTTGATGCCGCCAGTACTTGCGCACCAAGCAAACAGGTTGATAAACTTGCTTTCAGACAAAGGTGTTCGAGCACGTTTTTTGTCTATTGTATTATTCTCAGTAGGAACGATTTTTCTTAAGAAATCAGTGGGTGATGGTGGCGCTCTAGCTACCATGATTTTTTGGTCATTAATCGGGCTTCCACTTATCCTAATTAGTAATTACTTTTTTCTTCCTCATAAAATTCAACAAGAAATAAAAGCGACTAAGCCCCATTTGTACAGTATCTTGCTAATTGGTCTTACGGTGTTTTTCATGCAGTATCTGACGTTATTATTACTTGAACATATGCTGGTAGCTTATGCTTTGGCGCTTTTTCAATTGGGCATGGTGTTGCAGGTGTTCATTGGCTATCGAGTATTCAATGAAAAAAATATTCTCAGAAAATTGCTGGCCAGTATCGTGATGATGGTTGGAAGTCTCTTGGTATTGGTTGCTTAGCGCTCCAACTATCATGCATTTAGCCTGTTTGCCTAAATAATCACTATCTGAATCAGTAGGTCTAACTCTATATTGTTTGCTTAGTCCATATGCAAAACAGGCTAATTACGAGCAATCCTAAACTTATCCAACTCAGGGTTGTGGCTAGGCTGATGTTTTTCTAATATACGCTGATAACTACGTACTGACTCTACAAAAATAACGGGGGCACCGCCGCTGGCGTAGCCGTATTTGAGTGTGGTGTAGTACTCAGGGTTTTTCAATAGCACTAATGTTTTTTTCACATCCGCCCAACTATCTGGGTTTAATCCTAGTCTTTTTGCCAGTACCCGAGCGTCTTCAACGTGTGCATAGCCAATATTGTAAGAGGCGAGTGCCATGTAGGTCCTGTCTGGTTCTGGGATGCGTTCAGGGATAGTGTCGATTAGTTTAAGTAGGTACTTAGCACCCGCTGGTATGCTTTGCTTGGGGTCTAGCCGATCCGTCACGCCCATCAGGTCTGCCGTGCCTTCTGTTAGCATCATCAGTCCTCGTACATTGGTTGGTGATGTGTTGTAGGTGTCCCAATGTGACTCTCTATAACTCACTGCCGCGAGTAATCGCCAATCTATCCCTGTGATATCTTGAGCTTGTTTAAATAAATGAATATATTTAGGTAGTAGGCTATTGGTACGTTTTAGGAACGTGGTCACGTCTAGTGAATTAAGACGTTTGTTATGACCATAATAGCGATCAAGGAGATTGCGTAAGGTGCCATTTTCTTTGATTTTTGAAAAAAACGTATTTATCTTCGCAATGAGTTGTGGGTCAGAGTTTTTAGACATCGCCCATGCAATTTTATCTTTAGTGCCAATAGGCATGGCCACATCAAGATTAGGGTGGTAGTTTTGCATTAAAGCCGCTAAATGGCTGTCTGCCACAGTGTAGTCTAGCAAGCCGTCTGCGACTTCCTCTAGCAAAGACTCAGTGTTGGTACGTTTTGCACTATGCCATTTGAGTAAGGTATGTTTCTTCTGTAAAGCAGCTAGATGTTCCTCGTAACTTGTTCCTTCTGGCACGCTAATTTTCTTGTCGAAGATGTCGCTTATATCTTTTGGTTTTTTATTGATTTCATTGTTGAAAATGAGTTGTTGTTGAGTTTCTTGATAGGGGGTTGAGAATAAAACGAGGTGCTTACGCAGGTGAGTGACACTTAAGTTGGCGGCGGCAATATGTGCCTTACCTTTCAGTAAGCTAGGAATAACATCACTGATACTGTTTACTAATAAAAAACGAACTTCATGATCAGGGAAGTAGGTTTTAACAAATAGCGAGGCTAGATCGAATTCAATCCCTGCTGGCTGGTTGTCGTTATTTAAATAATAGGTAGATGGGCCATTGTGGGTAACAAACACAATTTCCTTTTTATTGGGGTCGATAGCCGGGGCCTTGTCGACTTCATCTACCGGTTTACAGCCAATAAAACAAATACACAACACTGCGATAAATATCGGTCGCATCCATTGGTTACCATGTAATAAAGCTAACAAGCTTAGCGCTCGCTCACCACGCCATCTTGGGCGATTAATACAAGGTCAGTGAGTTGATGGAAAATTCCATGTTCAACTACTCCTGGCGTGTTGTTGATTAATGCGTTTAATGTGCTGGCATTAATACTAGCGTCAAACTTCAAGTACATAGCTACCATGAGAGGTAATCCAAAAACCATCTTTTGCTGCATTTGGCCGTAGATCACCTATTCCGCCTACTGCTTCTAAGTTTTTTTTTGCCATTTGCCATGCAAAGGGAATGACTTCAATTGGGATAGTGAAATTTTGCCCAATATAGTTCACCAATTTACTTGCATCTGCAACGGCAATAAACTGACTAGCAGCTTTAGCTAATAACTTCTCTTTCACAAGATCACTACCACGGCCTTTGAGCAAGGTGTTGTCAGGCGTGATTTCATCTGCACCATCGACATATAAATCAATGCTGCTGACGTGTTCTATTGCTACGATTGGTAATTGTAGTGACTGTGCCTTTTGTGCGCTAATGGTAGAGCTTGCGATGGTCGTAAATTTTAGGCCTTGTTCACGTGCTAGCCTTGCAAGTTCTTCAATGAAATAATTGGCTGTTGAACCTGTACCTAGACCAACTAGCATGCCGTCTTTGACGTATTTAGCAGCATGTAGCGCGACTAATTGTTTGTCATTCATTTTGCATCCCCATGACTTTTGTACTTATTATTTGACTATATTAACGCGATTTACTTTCCTTAGTCATAAAAAAAGGGAGCTAGTTGCTCCCTTTTAAAATTATTTTACTATTTTTTAGATAGTTAAATTATTTCATCACGCGGTTTTTGTATTCGCCTGTACGTGTGTCAATTTCAATTTTGTCGCCTTGGCTGCAGAATAAAGGCACTGGTAATTCAAAGCCTGATGCAATTTTAGCTGGTTTCATTACCTTACCTGAAGTGTCGCCTTTAACTGCTGGCTCAGTGTAAGTGATTTCACGCACAACAGTTGTTGGTAACTCAACTGTAATTGCTTTACCGTCGTAAAAGCGTAAGTCAGCCGGCATGCCGTCTTCTAGGTATGGTAACGCATCTTCCATAAACTCTGCGTCTACATCGTATTGGTTGTATTCAGCATCCATGAATACGTAAGTTGGGTCAGCAAAGTAAGAGTAAGTGACTTCTTTTTTCTCGAGTACAATCACGTCAAACTTATCACCAGCACCGTAAATGCTTTCGCTTGGTGCTTCTGTTAATAAGTTTTTGAACTTCATTTTTACGACCGCAGTGCTACGGCCTGATTTGTTGTATTCTGCTTTTACTACAACTAGTGGAACGTTATCCACCATAATCACGTTACCGGCGCGGAGTTCTTGTGCTGTTTTCATAGGTTGCCTTAAATTCTAAATGCGTAAAATCGCGCATTATACCTTATTTTCTTCGATATTTTTTATCATTTTTTCACTAAAAATCACTAACTTAGTAGCAAGGTCAGTTTGTAGCGAGTGTGTGTAGGATTGTTGTACGGCATATTGTTTGATTTTGTCCAAATGGATTAAATATGCTTGCCATGTTGGGCTTGAGATTTCTTGAGATAGCCATGCGTCATGTAAAGCGAATATTGATTCTTTGCTTGTTGGTGGGCAGTCTGAATAATATAAGTTTAAGAACGCATGCAGTTTTTTAATATGTGTTTGTTCCGTTTGCAGGTAGGGTTGCCAAATAAATGGTTTTCCCGCCCAAATGGCGCGTATCCAACTATCTTCACCGCGCACAAAATTAAGGTCGCAGCTGCTGAGTAGTTTGTCGTAATCATCTTGGCTTAAGAATGGGATGACGTGTAGGGTCAGGTTTTTATATGTAAGTTGATCGCCAGGGTGTAATGATTCTCGCTCAAAAAACTTGGCTACACTAGATAAAATATTGCTGTTAGGTACATAACAGCTTACTTGTTGGTTTGAGTTTGCTATGGCTGTTAACAGTGAGGCAATAGGTGCCTGCGGATAACAAAATAACGATACTTTTAAGTGGTCATGAGCGGGAAATGTTGAGCTTTTCAGAAGGTGTTGTTGCTTAGCGTTAACAATATCATGTTCTCGCAATAGTCCGCCAGTCTTGGAGGTGAAGCCGGGAAAGAAGAAGTGGCGTGTTAATTGACCTCGTTTTGAGTTTTTTGCATGAAAGTCATCGACCCAAGTTTCGGCTGATAAGTATTCTAAATTAATCCAGATGGTATCAGGATGCATTAATGCTAAATATGGCGGTGGTAATTCGCAGGCAAAGCTTTCAATCACAACCTGTGCGGCATTGGCAAATTTGGTGTCTGTATGCCATTCAATAATGGTGATGTTTTGAATCGTTTGCTGCGCTAGTGATGTGTCTAGCGTTGGAATCAGGTGTTTAGCAACATGGAGATCATCAATGAATAAACGGATTGTTAATTGGTGCTCGCTTTGTAATTGTTTAGCAAGGCGCCAACAAACGCCAATATCGCCGAAGTTATCGACTATTTTGCAGAAGATATCCCAATGTTTGCTGGTTGCCATTTAGATTTATAGCAAATGAATGTTAAAAACTTTAAGCAATTGGGCATACCCATAAAACAGCACTGCGGTCAGTAAAATACAGGCTACTAATGTAGGCCAGAATCCAAGTTTTGGTAAGAGTAGTGCGAAGACTAAAAACATGGGTAATGTTGGTATCACATACCAAAACGTATAGTAAGCGTGGTTAGCGATTTTAGCTGTGGGTTGGTGTTCAGCGTATAACCAAATTAAACTGATAATTGTGATGATAGGTAGTGCAGCTACTAAGCCGCCAACTTTATCGCTGACTTTAGCGATTTCGGAAATAAGGACGATAGCTAAAGCAGTTAGCAGATATTTGATAATGAGATAGGTCATGGTTTTAGATATTGAATCTCGATGATTTCAAATGTTTCTTCACCTTTAGGTGTCGCCGCACGGACCGTATCACCTATGGATTTGCCTAATATAGATTTTGCTAGTGGTGAAATCCAGCTAATGTAGCCTTTGCTGGGCTCTAACTCGTCTTTGCCTACGATACGGTAAGTATGCTCAGTATCGTCATCTAAACTATATAAAGTGACCCATGCGCCAAAATATACTTTTTCTAGGTGCTGTTGTTGGCTTGCGTCTACAATTTCGGCTAGATCCATACGCCGCATGAGATGGCGGCATCGGCTATCGATTTGTCGCAGGCGACGCTTTCCGTAAATATAGTCGCCATTTTCGCTACGGTCGCCGTTGCTGGCAGCCCACGAAACAGTGCGGACGACTTCTGGGCGTTCAATTTTATAAAGTTGATGAAATTCTGCTTTAAGTGCGGCAAAGCCTTCAGGGGTAATGTAGTTTTTTTCGTCGGTAGCAGCCATGAGGTAATTATTGCTTAGCTTTAGTTTCGTCTAGCAATTTCACATCTTTGATGTAAAAGCTGGTTTCACCAAAACAAGTGGTGGGCACGCCTTTGTGTTCTTCGTAAATTAACCTAACGCGATCACCAACAGTTGCGTTGATTTTTTTGGCTACGCTATCATCTCTGACGGTAAAAAAGAACTTTTCAGCTTGCGTGCCTGGCATGGATACTAAGATGAGCTCACCTTCATAAGTTTTGCAAATCCAGCCTTTTTGCGAGAGCTTTTGCACATAGCCAGCGCGTTCACCAGAGGAGTACACCCAGCTCAATGAAGCCCATGTATAAAGTGCGGCCAAGCCAGCAGGTACTAGCAATAACAAGATGAAATAAGTAAGAATTTTTTGAAATCGATTGACCATGATTCTTTTCAGGCTTTCGTTTGTGAATGAAGCTATTTTATTTGCCTATTACAAATAATCCAATAGAATTGTGAAATGACTTTAAAGCCTCTTATTCTTTGCCCATCAGCCCGCTTGGCACGCAGTATTCAAAACGACATTGCGAAGCAGCAGATTGAGGCACAGAAAAGCCAATGGCTTAGTCCAGAAGTACAGACTCTATCACAATGGTTAGATCGTATCATTGAAGAGGGCTTGCTAACAGGTGAGATTGTAGCGCAATCATCTCCCTATGCTTTAAGTGTATTTAACGAGCAGTTGTTGTGGGAAGAGGTGATTACACAGTCGCTGAAGAAAAATGCATTTGGCGAGTTGTTTGATGTTTCTGGTTTGGCAAAAGCGGCCATGGAGGCAAATCGTTATGTGGTTGCCTGGCATTTGCATGTGCCGCGCGAACATCAGGCAGAGGAGTCACGCCAGTTTATGCTGTGGCAGCATGCTTTTCAGACGCGTTGTGGCGAACTGAATGCATTGGAAAGTGTGCGTTATTTAGATTGGCAGTTATCGCATTTGGCTAATGTCAGTAGCGCGTTGCCATCTCGTATTGAGTTTGCAGGGTTTGATCAAACCGCACCACAAGAAAAACGATTGCGCGATATTTTGATGCAGCGCGGTGTGGAGGTGGCTGACTATATCACGACAGCAAGTGAACCTGCGCAAACACACCATGTAGGCTTAGAGCATGGTGATGCAGAATGTAGAGCCGCAGTAGCATGGGCAGCGCAATATCTGAACGAGCATCCTAAAGCGACGATTGCTATTGTCACACCCAGATTAAGCGAGATAAGAAACCAACTAGCAGATTTGCTGGATGATGTTTTTTACCCTGAAAGCGTTCGCCCTAGCTTGGCGGCCATGCCACGACGCTATAACTTTTCTTTAGGTACACCGCTAGCTCAACAGCCTGTGATTCAGGCAGCACTGAATCTGTTAAGGTTAGTGACAGCGTATCGGTTAGCCTATGCTGATGTGTCAGCCATGCTACTTTCTCCATTTTGGTCTGCGAGCCAGCAAGAAGCAGATGCAAGAGCCTTGCTTGATGCAAAAATGCGTGAAAAGCTGCCTATGCAGTTTACTTTGGCGCATTTTATTGAGTTTGTACAAAGGCAGCATGACGATGGGCTGAACTTAGCGCAGCTATTGCATGATCTTAAATCAGTGATTGCAGCTATTCCCACCAAAGCCGTGTATGCGTCACAGTGGGGGAGTTTGTTAGACGGCTTGCTTGACCATTTGCGTTGGCCAGGTGAACGCAATATTAGTAGCCTTGAGTATCAAGCGATGAACGCATGGCAAAAGGCATTGCAGCAATTAGCGCAGTTGGATGTGCTGGGAAAGCGTATTTCAGCAAACCAAGCGGTGGCTTATTTGCAGCAAATTTGTACTAATCAAGTATTTCAGCCAGAAACTGAGCAAGTACCCGTGATTCAGATATTGGGGATTATGGAAGGGCTGAGTCAGCCAGTCGATGCCATTTGGTGTATGCATATGAATGACCATGTTTGGCCGCCTCCTGCGCGTCCTAACCCATTATTACCTGCTTTTATTCAGCGCTTGGCAGGATTGCCGAATGCCGACGACAGCGTTCAGGCAACGTTTGCGGCAACCATACATCAGCGCCTTTTGCATTCTGCGCGTGAGCTTATATTCTCAAGTAGTCGTACTGAAGGTGAGAGCCAGTTACGCGCATCACCATTGATGCAAAATATTCCAGTATTGAATAGTGAGCTACCGTTGGCCGAGACTTTAGCCGAACAGTTAAGCGCTAAAACACATGAAACCCTAGCACATGAAACTTTGGCTCACATCGATGACCATATGGCGCCGATTGTGAACGAAGGTGAGCACGTTTCTGGCGGCACAGGCTTGCTGAAAGCGCAGGCGGTTTGTCCTGCTTGGGCTTTTTACCAATATCGCTTAGGGGCGAAGGCACTCAAAGTGCCAACCAGTGGATTAGATAATATTACACGTGGTTCATTGGTGCATGATGTGCTGGAGAGGTTTTGGCGTCAACGTCATTTTGCAGATTTACGCGATATGAGTGTGGATGACTTTACCAAAGCGTTAACGCAGGCGGTGACGCTTACTTTAGAGGCTTTTGTATCAGAAAATGATGTTGCATCACCAGCGATCCTTGAGTTGGAGCATGAGCGGCTTTTTAAACTGGTTGGTGATTGGCTAAAGTTTGAAAAAGAGCGTGGTGTTGTATTTAAAATAGTGGGTTGTGAAGTCACTAAAGTCGTGCAAATTTGCGGGATTGAAGTGACTTTGAAAATCGACCGCATTCACCAGTTAGAGAGCGTTGGTTTAGAATTTATTGATTATAAAACTGGGCAAACGCCTAAAACCAAGAACTGGGGTGAAGACCGCATTACTGAGCCACAGTTGCCAATTTATGCTAGTTTTTATCCAGATAACACGCATCCTGTTGCTGGCATCTATTTTGGCATGGTGAAAACTGCTGATCATGAATTTTCTGGCGTGGGTGAGGATAACTTCGAGACAGAGCAAGCCAAACGTAAACCAACTTTCACACAAAATTTTGTAGATTGGCAGCATTTGTTAAACCATTGGAAAACTTCTATTGAAGAAATTGCACTGGAACTGAGGGCTGGCGAGGCTGCTACATGTTTCAATGATGAGGCAGACTTGATGTACTGCGAAGTGACGACTTTACTTAGGTTGCCTGAGCGACAATTACAATTTGAGCGGTTTCAAGGTAGTGATGCACAAGGTGGCATTGTATGAGTGACCAAGTGAATCACATGGCGTCAGACGCTTTAGCGGATGATGCACAAAACCGTTTACGCGCACTCGACTTAACTTCATTTATTGTAGAAGCACCTGCTGGGGCAGGTAAAACAGAGTTGCTCACACAGCGATATTTAAAATTATTGCAAACCGTTAAGGCACCAGAAGAGATTATTGCAATTACTTTTACCAATAAAGCAGCGGCAGAAATGCGTTTGCGGATATTGGATAGTTTATTGAGGGCTGCTAGCCAAGATAAGCCTGTAGAGCCACATAAGCAAATTACCTACCAGTTGAGTTTGAAGGCGTTGCAGCAGTCTGAGCAACACAATTGGCAATTGATTGAAAACCCCTCTCGCTTACGTATTTTTACCATTGATAGTTTATGTGCGCACTTAGCAAGGCAAATGCCGCTGATGAGCCGTTTTGGCGCCCAGCCTGGGGTAACGGTTGATGCTGGTGTTTTGTATGCACAAGCAGCAGAGCAAGCGCTGGCTTTGGTGGATAGCACTGAGCATAGTGAGTTGGTAAAAACAGCGTTACGCTATGTCGATAATGATGCAAATCAGCTTAAAAATTTGCTAGTTAAGATGCTGGAAAAACGCGACCAATGGTTGCATCACGCGCAGCATGAGGTTGATGCAGAGGCATTGCAGCAAACGTTACGATACTTGGTAGAGCAGGAGATTGAAGCAGCTGCGCTTGCCTTGCCATTTAGATTGCAGCATTTGTTAATGCCAATTGCACGTTTTGCCGCATCTCACTTGCCATGTGACCATGCCATTGCTTTATTGATAGACTGGGAAACGCCAATCGTACAAAAGCAAGAGGCGCTACCTATGTGGTGCGCTGTGGCAGAGTTGTTATTAACTGCTAAAGGTGAGGCACGTAAAGAGGGCGGCCTTAATGTGAAAATTGGCTTTCCCGCTACCGATGAAGGCCGCGCCCAGAAGAGCGCATTGGTAGAAATTATCAATGCGATTGAAGATGTTGATGCTCTGCATCGTGTGCGTTCATTACCTAATTTAAGTCATGAAAACACTGGTTGGCAAATCATTACGACGCTTTCTAAGCTGCTGACGCTTGCAGTTGCTGAGTTGTGGTTGGTGTTTCAACGTGCAGGCGAAGTAGATTTTGTTGAAATTGCACAGCGTGCGACCCATGCATTGACTGACCATTTTGGTGAGCCTACAGAATTAGCGCTAAAGCTTGATTATCAAATTCAGCATTTGTTGGTAGATGAGTTTCAAGATACTAGCCCTAGCCAGGTAGCGTTGATTGAACAGCTAACGCTTGGTTGGCAGGCCGATGATGGGCGCACCTTATTTGCGGTAGGTGACCCGATGCAGTCCATCTACCGTTTCCGTAAGGCAAATGTAGGGTTGTTTATCGATGCGTCTGTCAATGGTATAGGCAGTATCTATTTGGAACGCTTACAGCTTTATCGTAATAATCGCTCATGTCCTGAAATTGTAAACTGGATTAACCAGACCTTTGCCTCGATATTTCCACAGCATGATGAAGTGATGCAAGGGGCGATTCATTACCGGCCATTTATCGCGACAAAAAAAGCGCTACCAGATGCGGGTGTGGAAGTGCACCCTATCATTAAACAAGCCGATGAAAGCTATGACACAGCTGCGCAACGCGAAGCCGAAGCGGTGATTCGTATTATTCAAAAAGAGCGTACAAATAATCCTAACCAAAAAATAGCGGTGCTCGTGCGCTCTAAAAAACACTTGGCAAACTTGGTAAGCCAACTGCGCCGCGATTACAAAGAGATTCCTTTTCAGGCAGTGGAGATTGAGGCGCTTGAAGGCCGCCAGATTGTGCAAGACTTATTATCACTGATGCATGCATTGCATCACCGTGCGGACCGTGTGCATTGGCTGGCGATTCTGCGCGCCCCTTGGTGCGGCTTAACCTTGCATGATTTATATGCTTTGGCTGGGCACGACCATCTTCAGACGATTTGGTCACTCATGCAGGATAGTGAGGTGGTTGGTCGCCTCTCTACTGATGGGCAGGCGCGTTTACTTCACTTGCGTGAAGTGTTATTAGAAGCTTATGCAAACCAAGGCCGTATGAATGTAAGCAGATGGATTCGCGGCGTGTGGTTAATGCTAAACGGCCCAGATTGCTTATGGGAGCAGGCTGATGTGGTTGATGTGCAAGCATTTTTTGCTTGTTTAGATAATCTCGACCGTAGTAACCAATTTTCACCAGAGCGCATGCAAAGTGAAATCACTAAATTGTTTGCCGCGCCAGATAGCCACGGTGAGCATCTGCAAATGATGACCATCCATAAATCTAAAGGCTTAGAGTTTGATACGGTGATTTTATTAGGGCTAGGGGCATCAACAGGCGGTAATAATAGTGACCAGCCTTTAGTGCTATGGGAAGAAGTTAAAACACCACATAGCCATGAATTGCTTGCTGCGCCGTATATTCCTAAAGGTGCGCGCGATAAAGAGTCGGTCAGCCCTTATGATTATTTGGCATCGCGTGAGAAAGCGCGGGATGCTAATGAATCTGCACGGGTGCTTTACGTGGCAGCAACGCGCGTAGAGCGTAAACTGCATTTGGTCGGTATTGCTAATCAAACTGCGAAGGGTGAGATTAGCCCCACCAAGAATACTTATTTAGATTTATTATGGCCTACGGTTGCCCCGATATTTGAAGCTGATTTGCAATTGGAGTCTGGTCATCAAGAGCAAGAAGACATTACTAGCTTTACACCACAACTGGTCAGGCTTGTTCAGCCTGCTGTGCCGTCAATTCTACAGACGAACAAGGCGACAGCACTATATTCAAAACCTAACACAAAACCCAGTTACCAGAGTAGCCTAGAGGCCGATATTGGTACATTGGCTCACCGATATATGGAGATGATTGCGCAACAGGCGTTATCTCACTGGACGGTAGCTCACATTGAAACACTTAAGCCAGCTATGCAACATTGGTTACGTCAGCAGGGTCATACTGAGCAATTGGCTAACGATGCGGCGGCTACCGTGCAGCGGATATTAATACAAACCCTTAATAGCGCTGATGGACAGTGGGTGTTAAAAACAAGAGACGATGCTGGGGTTGAGTTAGGTATTACTCGCTGTCATCATGATGTAGTGAAAAGTTATGTGATAGACCGTACGTTTATTGAAGATGGCATTCGTTGGATTATTGATTACAAATCGGTGAGTTTAGAGAGTAATCTGGCCGATAGTGAACTGAAGATCATTGCAGAACAATATCATACTCAGTTAGAGGACTATGCAACGCTATTTGCAGATCAGGCAACCCCTATACAAAAGGCGATTTTATTTTTAAGTTTAGGTAAGTTAGTCATCCTCTAAAATGACTATTCAAAAAACAACAGTGCAATTAGGTTGAGCAAAGTTTAGCCAGTGCTAGCGGTGCTGGTACTGTACCAAATTGCTGTAACCCAAAAATGATGAAGGAGTATTTGCTCATGCTCATTGGTGTGCCTAAAGAAATAAAAGTACAAGAATATCGAGTAGGCCTAGTACCTGAAAACGTACGTGAGCTAGTATCACGAGGTCATGAAGTATTGGTAGAGGCGGGTGCTGGTATTGGGATTAGTGCAACAGATGAACACTATCTGGCGGCTGGCGCAACCATTGTTTATTCTGCACAGGCGCTATTTAAAAGCGCTGAATTGATTGTTAAAGTCAAAGAGCCACAAGCTGTGGAGCGACAATGGTTACAATCAGGCCAGATGCTGTTTACTTATTTGCATTTGGCACCAGACCCGCAACAAGCGATTGACCTCATTGATTCGGGTGCAAGCTGTATTGCTTACGAGACAGTAACGGGTCGCGGTGGTTTGCCACTATTAGCGCCTATGTCTGAGGTGGCGGGTAGGCTTGCGGTGCAGGCTGGTGCCTATTTTCTTGAGAAAGCGCATGGTGGTTTAGGCATATTATTGGGTGGTATACCAGGGGTGGAACCTGCCATGGTCAACGTGCTAGGTGGCGGAGTAGTAGGTGTGCATGCAATTGATGTTGCACTGGGCATGGGGGCTAATGTCACCGTGTTAGACCGTAATATAGATGTATTGCATAAGCTTCAAAAGCAGTTTGGTCATCGATTGCATACCGTTAGCTCAACAGCCGATGCGATTGAACAATACTGCGTGATGGCTGATTTAGTGATTGGTGCGGTTTTGATTCCTGGCGCATCTGCCCCTAAGCTGATTACCCGTGAAATAGTGTCGCGTATGAAATCTGGCAGTGTGATTGTCGATGTGGCGATAGATCAGGGCGGGTGCTGTGAAACCGCGCATCCCACCACGCATGATGCCCCGACTTATCTTGTGGATGGCGTGATTCATTACTGCGTCGCAAACATGCCTGGCTCTGTACCCCGCACTTCTACGTATGCGCTCAATAATGCCACACTGCCTTATGTAATTGCGCTGGCGGATAAGGGTTTACAAGCGTTACGAGATGATGAAGATCTGAGAAATGGCTTAAATATTCATCAAGGGAAAGTGACTAATCTACCTGTAGCCACTGCATTAGGGTTTGCTTTTCATGCGCCAGCAGAAGTATTAGGTATGCTGTAAATGCCCGATGGAAAATGTGTTTAATCGCTATGTTTAGTGCATGATTTTTAGCGCTTAACTTAAATAATGCCACTCAATTTTTGAAACTCAATAAGGCTATATTGCACTTTTCAGGTACTATTTGACCTCAACAAATTAAGACATAAAGTACCTAATGCAAAAAGAAGTTAAAGAGCGTTCAAATCTCGCGCTGGTCGCGGCTGTTCAATTGCCTAACGTCAGTGATGCCGAGTTTGAAGCCTCGCTCACCGAGCTACGCGAGCTAGCAAAAACCTTAGGTTACGATGTGGTAAAGACCTTTGTGCAGAAACGTGCAGGGTTTGATATCAAAGCTTATCTCGGTGAAGGTAAGCGTGAAGAGATTCGTGCTTTTGTTAATCATGAATCATATGAGGTTGAGTTTGATAAAGCGCCACCCAATATCAACGATTGGGAAATAGATACTGTACTAGTCGACCATGAGATATCGCCATCACAAGCGCGTAATCTTGAAAAAGAAGTGGGCTGCGAGGTGATGGACCGCACCATGGTGATTTTGGAGATTTTTCACCGTAATGCCCGTTCTCGCGCAGCACGCGCACAAGTTGAAATCGCACGTTTAGGCTATATGGCGCCACGTCTGCGTGAAGCTGCAAAACTAGCTGGCCCTCAAGGCAGGCAGCGTAGTGGTGAAGGTGGGCGAGGTGCGGGTGAGTCACATACTGAATTGGATAGACGTAAAATCCGTGATCGCATTGCTGAATTGCAGCAAGATATTCTCGCGATGGAAGCAGAGCGTAAAACACAACGTGCGCGCAGGCAAGAGCGTCAGGGCTTGGCGGGTGTTGCACTGGTTGGCTACACCAACGCAGGTAAATCTACTTTAATGCGAGCACTGACAGGTAGTGAAGTGTTGGTGGCCAATAAATTATTTGCCACACTCGATACCACTGTGCGTGCGCTTTATCCAGAGAGTATTCCACGTATTCTGGTAAGTGACACCGTTGGCTTTATTAAGAACTTACCGCACGGTCTTGTCGCTTCCTTTAAGTCAACGCTAGATGAAGCATTGGATGCGTCGCTATTGCTACACGTGATTGATGCTAGCGACCCTGGATTTGAGCGTCAGCTTGAAGTGACCAATGAGGTGTTGAGCGAGATTGGTGCAGATGAAGTGCCGCGTATTCGTGTGTTCAATAAAATTGACTTTGTGGGAGACGCAGCAGCACAGGCTGAGCTAGAAATCACCTTGCAGAGCCGTTATCCTGATTGTGTGGTGATGAGCGCTAGACGGCCTGAAGATGTAGCGATGCTACATAAAAAAATAGTCGAATTTTATCAGCAGGATCAAGTTGAGGCGGAACTGTTCTTACCTTGGGAAGCACAGCAGTTACGTAAAGATATTTATGCGACTTGCCAAGTGTTAGCCGAAACTTCTGACCATGAAGGCGCGTTTTTTAAAGTACGGGGAGAACCCAGTGCCATTAATAAGCTCACTGAAAGCGTTAAGTTAAGCCAAGGTATTAAATCAGTCTAATGAAAAATTTGATTGCGTAGCGTCCAGAAGGCTTTCGAATTGGTCGATAGTCACTGGTTTAGAGTATAAATAGCCTTGTGCAAAGTCACAGCCAGCGCTACGTAACAAATCGCGTTGCTCATTAGTTTCTACGCCCTCAGCAATCACTTTCATGCCAAGTTTGTGTGACATCTCGATAATCGCTTCGCACAATACCATATCACTAGAGTTGGGAGCGATATTAGAGGTGAATGAGCGGTCAATCTTAACGAAATCAATATCGAACTTTCGTAGGTAAGCTAGTGATGAATATCCAGTTCCAAAATCGTCAATCGCGATTTTCATCCCAGCCTCTCTGAATGCATTCAGTTGGTTAATCACAGAATCCCTAGCATCCAGTAACAGACCCTCTGTAATCTCAACAATAAAACTTTCACCAGATAAACCTAGTTGTTTTAACTGTTCTATCCAATTAGTGCAATTATCGTGCACACTTCTAAATTGCACAGGTGATTTATTGACGCTTACTTGCAGATTAGGATAGCGTTGTTTCCATTTTGCAGTTTGACTGGCAACTTCATTAAAAAGCCAATCACCAATATCTACAATTAAACCAGTATCTTCAGCCACCGGAATAAACTCATTGGGGCTGACTAAGCCTCGCGTTGGGTGTTGCCAGCGTATGAGTGCTTCTGCTTTAAAAACAGCACCTGTTGCAAGATCCACAATGGGTTGATAGTACACTCTAAACTGGTTGTCATTTAAAGCACCCCATAAATCGCTGATTAGGCGCATACGTTTTAATGCTTCTTCTTGCATAATCGGTGTGAAATACTGAAAACGGTTCCTTCCTTGCTCCTTAGCTGCATACATGGCTTGGTCTGCATTTTTGAGTAGCAGTTCTACCTCGTCTCCATCTTTAGGATAATTGCTAATGCCAATGCTGGTTGAAACGTGGATGACTTCATCGCCAAGATGAAAGGGTGTAGTCATCTTTTCTAAAATATCTTGAGCAATACGCTCTATATTGATTTGGCTATTGATATCACTCAGAATAATTGTAAACTCATCTCCGCCCATCCGTGCCACAGTATCAGATTCACGTACACAACTTTCTAAGCGTCGCGCAACACCTTTTAACAGCATGTCGCCGATATCGTGCCCAAGTGAATCGTTTACTTCTTTGAACTTATCTAAGTCTAAGAACATGAGCGTCACGCTTTGTCCAGTTCGTTGTGCTTTTTTAATATCTTGTCTTAAGCGGTCAAGAAACAGCACGCGGTTTGGTAGACCGGTTAATTGATCATAGTGTGCTAAATGCGTCACTTGAGCTTCTGATGTTTTGCGGTTTGTAATGTCGGTATGAGTGCCAATCATCCTAATCGGTTTTCCGTCTTCAGACCTAGTGACGACCATGCCACGGCTTAATGTCCATTTCCATGAGCCATCTTTGCAGCGTAGACGGAACTCTGAAACATAGATGTCTTTGTCCCCAGTAAAGTAGTCTTGTACATCACTTACTAATGTGTTCAAGTCGTCTGGATGTACCAATTCTCTACCAGCAGTAGCTGTAGGCGCTATTTCATTTTCAGTGTAGCCATAAATTTCATGCCACCGCGCAGAGCGAAAAACGTGGTCAGAAGGAATATCCCAATCCCACACACCATCGCCAGAACCTTCCAGCGCAAATTTCCAGCGCTCTTCACTTGCTTGTAGTGACTGTTCAACCAGTTTTTGTTGCTGTAGGGATCTACGGAATAAAGAATATAGGATTACTGCTGTGACCAAAATAAAGGCGACACCTTTATAGGTGTTAAACAGTGAGAGTTCTTCATGATTAGCAATGAGCTTAAATAGCGCTGAGTCAGAAACAAATATCCAAAGCAGGCCTAACGCAAGGTAGATGCCTACGATGCGCAAGACGATTAAATCTAGCTTAGATATTATTTTGTTGAACAGCTGATTCACTACTGAGCCTTTTTAGACATATATACTGCATTGTAGATTGATTTTATATTGTGACAAGGTTTGGTTTTACGCAGTGATATTAAAGTAGTTGCAATGTTTGGTAGCGTACAGATTAAATATTGAGATGTAGATAAATTATGATAAGGATTGGTAGCCTACACACATTGCACTTAAGCGATTGATGATACCAACAGTATTAAAGCTGTGCTTTTAATTTCAATGTGAATCAGTACATTTATAGAGAATGCTATCACATTCATCGGAAATAATGATGACGGTTGTCATTTTGGCTAAGTTGTTGATATGGCTTAAATAATATCTAATCTCCAAAAAACCATAGGCAATCACTGAGTAATAGCACTGAGGAGTAGCATATGAAAACCAGAATAGAATTTATGATGCCAAATTTGGAAACATCTATTCAAGTCAGAAGTGCATTGCTTGCTGGGTTGGTCGAGAATAAAGACATTCATTTCTTAGCAAACCAAGAGACTAATTTAGCTGATTTAAATAAGGCAAATGCAGCCGAGGGTAGTAACTTTCTTCATGAGGGTGAAAAAAGAATACTGTATGGCATGGGGTTTGGTTTGTTAGCCGGTTTATACGTCTTGTTTGTGCCAAGTTGGCTGACCTCTTCACCCACTTGGTATAGCCAATCACCTTGGTATATTGTGTTAATGGTCACTATATCCTTAGGTGCTATATTGACTGCGATAGGTGCGGCATTCTTGGGGGTTAATATTTTTAATACAGATCTTAGCAAATATAAAAATAGAATCGCAAAAGGTGAGATATTGATGATTGTTTCAACTGACTTGTATACGATTGCTAAAATTCGTAAAATTGTGAAAGAAAGTCTAAAAATGCAGACGCTAATAAAACTAGAAAAAGGCCTAAGCTGAATTAAGCCGTCTTGTAGTTTACTCATGTTGAATTGCAGTGACTATCTCAGCGGGTGTCATGCAGCGATCTTTAAACAAACTCCTTTAGTAAGCTTTTCACAAAGTCTGCACGCAGATTAATTCCTTCAAATTCTACTGAAACCCTGAGCTTATCTGGCCCATTCATGCGGCATCTTCTGTCACGTTGTAAAAGATTAATTAACTTGAGCGGGTCTATATCGGCTTTAGGGTTAAATTGTAATTGAATCGCTGCATCCGAGGCATCAATCTTAATGATACCTAATGGCTTTGCGGCAATACGCAGGCGGTGGCAAGCGATTAATGCTTCGCCCTGCTCAGGCAGTAAACCAAAGCGATCAATCAGCTCTTCTTGCAAGTTATCTAAACTATCGTCGTCGTTGCAGTTAGCCAAGCGTTTATAGATGACCAAACGTTCATGCACGTCTGGACAGTACTCGTTGGTGAGCAGTGCAGGGGTATGTAGATTGATTTCTGTGGTCACGCCTAATGGTGCGTTTAGGTCTGGTTCTTTGCCAGCTTTCAGTTGTTTCACAGCGTGGTTCAACATATCAGCATATAAATTAAAGCCGATTTCTTGCATCTCACCGCTTTGTGAGTCGCCAAGCAATTCACCTGCGCCACGAATCTCTAAGTCGTGCATCGCAAGGTGGAACCCCGCGCCAAGGTCTTCCATCAATTGAATCGCATCTAGGCGTTTTTGTGCCTGTACTGTGATTTTACGGCCAGCTTCCGTGAGCAGGTAAGCGTAGGCTTGATGATGCGAGCGTCCTACACGGCCACGCAGTTGATGCATTTGCGCTAGGCCAAACATATCTGCTTTGTTCATGATGATGGTATTAGCCGTTGGCACATCAATACCAGTTTCGATAATGGTGGTGCAAAGCAATAGATTGTAGCGTTGGTGATAAAAGTCACGCATCACATGCTCTAGCTCACGTTCGCGTAACTGTCCGTGGGCAACGGCAATGCGAGCATCTGGCAGAATACGCTCAAGTTTTTCGCGCATAGAATGTATGGTATCCACTTCATTATGCAGGAAGTAAACCTGACCGCCACGTTTAAACTCACGGGTCACCGCTTCGCGGATGATGCCTTCTGAATATTCGGTATGGAATGTTTTGATACTTAGGCGTTTTTGCGGTGGTGTGGCAATCACACTAAACTCACGCAAGCCTTCCATTGCCATGCTTAATGTACGCGGAATAGGCGTTGCTGTCAGTGTTAGTACATCAACCTCTGCACGTAATGCCTTGAGTTGTTCTTTTTGGCGCACGCCAAAACGGTGCTCTTCATCCAGAATCGCTAAACCCAGATTTTTGAACTTCACGTCTTTTTGAATTAAACGATGAGTGCCGATAATAATATCAATTTCACCAGCCTCTAGCCCACGTAAAGCTTCAGCCTGTTCTTTTGCTGTTCTAAAACGTGATATTTCTGCGATTTTAATCGGCCACTCGGCAAAGCGGTCACTGAAGTTATTGAAATGCTGTTCTGCCAGCAGGGTGGTCGGTACGAGCACAGCAACTTGACGGCCACCCATCACGGCAACAAATGCTGCGCGTAGTGCAACTTCGGTTTTACCAAAACCAACATCGCCACATACCAACCTATCCATCGGACGGCCTGATTGCATGTCTTTAATGACGTTTTCAATCGCTTCCAGTTGGTCTGGCGTTTCTTCAAACGGAAAGCCCTCGCTGAATGCTTCGTAATCTTGCAGGCTTAAAGTGAAAGCATGGCCACGTCTTGCAGCACGTTGCGCATAAAGATTCAGTAACTCAGCCGCAGTGTCGCGGATTTGTTTCAGTGCTTTTTTCTTAGCTTTTTCCCAACTGCCACTGCCTAAACGGTGTAATGGGGCGGATTCTGGGGGGCCACCAGAGTAACGTGAGATGATAAATAACTGTGATACTGGCACATATAGCTTATCGTCACCGTAATACTCTAACAGTAAGAACTCAGTTTCACCTTCGCCAAGGTCTAGGTTAATTAAGCCTTTATAACGACCTACACCATGTTGCTCGTGCACTACTGGGTCGTTGATACGCAACTCAGATAAGTCTTTGAGCATGCCTTCTGTACTGCGGGCTTTTTCTTTCTCTCGACGACGCTGTTGGCGCACGGTGGCAGCATATAATTCTGCCTCAGTAATGATAGCAATCGATTGTGCGTGGTTATCCTTAAAAGCGACACCACTGTGTAGTGTGCTAACACCCAACATCACATGCGCATCACTGGCTTGAAACTCAGCCCAAGTTTCGCAGATGGCAACTTTTAAGCCATGTTCTGCAAATAACTGGCTCATGGTTTCACGACGACCAAGGCTTTCAGCCACAATGAGGATGCGGCCTTTAAATTCAGTGATAAACGTGGTTAATTTATGTATTGGTTGCTCTGCACGGCGCTCAATATCAAGTGCTGGCAACGTGCTAGTGGTTTTTCCGGCTTCCAAAGTGCCGCTAGTGAGTACCACTCTGGCAAAGGTATGCGTAGCACTGAAAAAGTCTTCAGTTTTAATCAGCAGTTTTTCTGGCGGTAGTAATGGACGCTCAGCATCATGGGCTAATGTGCGATAGCGCGACTGTGCCTCTCGCCAAAACTGCTGCGCACTGGAGTCTAGGTCGCCATGTAGACATAGCAGGCTATCAGTTGCTAGATAGTCCAGCAATGTTGCCGTCTGTTCAAAAAATAAGGGTAAATACCACTCAATACCACCAGAGGCGATACCTTTACTCACATCTTTATAGATTTTTGCGCGTTGCGGGTCGCCTTCAAATGTTTCGCGGAATTGGCTACGGAATAGCGCAATCCCCGTTTCATCTAGTGGAAACTCACGTGCTGGCAGTAAACGTATTTCTGGCACAGGGTAAAGGCTGCGCTGTGTGTCTACGTCAAAAGTGCGGATGGATTCAATTTCATCGTCAAACAGATCAATCCGGTATGGCAGTGCAGAACCCATCGGGAACAAGTCTACTAAACCGCCGCGCACACTGAACTCACCGTGAGAGATTACCTGCGTAACATGGTGATAACCCGCTTCTGCACATTGCATACGTAGTGCTTCAATATCCAGTGTCTGCCCTTTTTTGAGCATAAACGTATTGGCACTTAGATAAGCTTTAGGGCTTAAGCGAATGAGCGCTGTTGCCAACGGCACAATGACGACATCACATGCGTTTTGCGCGATATGGTAGAGCGTGGTGAGGCGATCTGAAATTAAGTCTGGATGCGGTGAAAACTGGTCATAAGGTAATGTTTCCCAATCCGGTAGTAAATGCACGGATAAGCTTGGTGCAAAGTAAGGGATTTCCTCTAATAGCCTCTGCGCATCAAATCCGCCCGCAGTGATTATCACTAAGGGTTGATTAGGTTTCTGCGTTTTAGATTGCATGGCCAACATGGCTAGTGCAAAAGCATCTTCGCCACTGTTTTTGAGTGTTAGCCGATTTGCTTGGCCTTTATTAGGGATTGGCAGGGTGTTCTGCGTCATGGGGTTATGATTTTGTTGCGATGAGAAAGGGCAGATTATAACGGCTGTTAGGGAATCTCCGTTATAAAATCTGCGTTATAAATTCTATGTTAATTTAAGCAGTGCCACCTACCGTTAAGCCGTCAATCTTCAAGGTTGGTTGCCCAACACCTACTGGCACACTTTGTCCTTCTTTGCCGCAAGTGCCCACGCCCGAGTCAAGTGACATGTCGTTACCAATCATGGAAACACGTTTCAGTACATCAGGGCCATTGCCAATTAGTGTAGCGCCTTTTACTGGGTAAGTAATTTTACCGTCTTCGATCATATAAGCTTCTGCGGCACTAAATACAAACTTGCCGCTAGTGATATCGACCTGACCACCACCAAAATTAGCTGCGTATAAGCCTTTTTTCACTGACTTGATGATTTCTTCAGGTGGAAGTGTGCCATTAAGCATGTAGGTATTGGTCATGCGCGGCATTGGCACATGTGCGTAACTCTCGCGACGTGCATTGCCTGTGAGTGGCATATTCATCAGGCGTGCATTTAAGGTGTCTTGAATATAACCGCGCAAGATACCATCTTCAATCAATACAGTTCTGTTAGTAGGGTTGCCTTCGTCATCCATGCTAAGTGAACCGCGACGGTCTGCAATCGTACCATCATCAACAATGGTAATGCCTTTTGCCGCGACTTGCTGCCCAATCATATTGCTAAAGGCAGAACTGCCTTTGCGATTAAAGTCACCTTCTAAACCGTGACCAATTGCCTCATGTAATAAAATGCCAGGCCAGCCAGCCCCTAAAACCACTGTCATGCTACCAGCTGGGGCAGGGCGCGCATCTAAATTAACCAGTGCTTGATGCACTGCTTTTTGTGCGTATTCGTGTAGGACTTCATCAGTGAAATAACTGTAATCAAAACGACCACCACCACCAGCTGAACCTTGCTCGCGACGACCGTTGCTTTCAGCAATGACGTTAATGCCAACGCGGACTAGTGGCCGAATGTCTGCAGCCATTACACCGTCATGACGTGCCACCATGACCACTTCATACTCACCAGCAATCGATGCAGTGACTTGCGTGATACGCGGATCTAGTTTTCTCGCAATTGACTCTAAATGCTCTAAAAGTTTCACTTTTGCATCTGCTGATAGAGAAGCAATCGGATCTTGCGGAAGATATAACTGTGGTGCTTGTGGCTTAATAATTGAGCTGGCCGTTTGTTCATTACCCAAGCTGGAAATCGATTTCGTCGCTTTAGCTGCTTCTACTAATGCTTTTAAATTAATATCATCCGAGTAGGCAAAGGCTGTTTTCTCACCGCTCACTGCACGGACACCAACACCTTGGTCGATTGAGAAATTACCAGATTTCACCTGACCTTCTTCTAGCCCCCAGCTTTCACTGCGGCTATATTGAAAATATAGGTCAGCATAGTCAATTTGATGAGACATCATGTCTGCGAGTACATTTTGTAATTTCGCTACATCTAAGTTTGCTGGTGCAAGCAACGCTTCTGTCGCGGCATCAAAATGCGAACCTTTAATAAGGTTGGAGTGCGGTAGTGATGATTCAGTTTTCATGAGTTCATTTTCAAAAAATATTCGGTAAGCAAAAGTAATGAGTTGAACTGTTTTATAACAAGCGTTTATTTTTAGTAAGCACTTTATTTATCAACACATCTAGGCAAAAAATCTACTCAGCTATTTAATATACACTAGTACACAGCGTACAGCATTCAAGCAGGGCTGTACGTGATTCAGATATTTAGCTAGATGAAATTTGAGTGTAACGTCGCCAGCCATATTCACGCGTCAGTATCGCTAGCGCAACAATCACGCCTAAAATATTGATGCGTACCGTTATCCGACAACCTTAATGGTGCGATGTTTCAATGCAGGCAAACTTTTTCTTAAACTTTCCTGATATTTCGGGTTCATGGTTGCCATGACAACGCCTGAGCCGCGTGGTAAACGATCAAGCACAACACCCCATGGGTCTACAATCATACTGTTGCCGTGTGTTTCACGTCCTGATATGTGATAACCACCTTGTGCAGGTGCAATCACATAACTTAGATTTTCTATCGCACGTGCACGAATCAGGCTTTCCCAGTGGGCCTTACCTGTCGTATCGGTAAAAGCAGAAGGTACGACGATGATATTGACCTCGCCCATCGCGCGGTATAGTTCAGGGAAACGCAAATCATAGCAAATCGATAAGCCAATTTTACCGAACGGACTGTCGATCACTTTGATTGTGTCGCCAGCTTCAATCGTTTTTTCTTCGGTGTAATGTTCATTGCCAAGCTTTAGGCCAAACAGATGAATTTTATCGTAGCGCGCAACTTGCTGACCTTTGTCATCAAACACTAAGCAGCTGTTGCGCACTTTGTTTGGAAAGTTACTGACTAAGGGCACAGAGCCGCCAATTAACCAGACTTTATGTTTTTTTGCAGTTTTGCTTAAAAAATCCTGAATCGGACCTTTACCTTCTTCTTCACGGGCAGCCACTTTGTCAGATTCTTTTAAGCCCATAATGGCAAAGTATTCCGGTAGTACAATCAGCTTTGCGCCTTGGTTTGCTGCAATTTCAATCAGGCGCTCTGCTTCACTTAGATTGGCACTGACATAAGGACCCGATGCCATTTGAATGCCAGCCATTTTAATAATGCCTTTAGTGGTATTTTGGCTGCTGAGTTTAGCTTTGGTAGTTGTTACGCGAGAAGTAATGGCCATGTCATATCCAAACAGTTTTTAAATTCTTTTATAGCTAATAAGCACTTATTTTTAATTGATTAGTGGGTTGTCTTGATTACTTTTAGGCTCGTTTTCAGGTTTTACCTCTTGAGGATTGTCCCACGAGCCTATGATTTCATAATCAGTTGATACAATTTTGTTTAAAGGGTCTTTTAGCACTTTTTGGGCTAAAAATGCCACAGCACCAGCTAATGGCCCACCAGCCAAAGCGGCAAGCGAAATGCTATCACTAATCCTAGGCGAAACGTTAACAAAAAGATGTTGCGTCTCCTTTTTGAGATTGGTTTCACCTTTAATGCTGACATCAGCCGCAGGACCTGCCATTTTAAAGTTGTCGCTACGCATGATGCCTCGGTCAATTTTAACGGTTGCATTGATTTTGTCAAAAGCAAAGCCATTGCTAAACAAATCTCTAAAATCTAATGACAGACGTCTTGGTAAGCTTTGCAGGCTGAGTAAGCCCAGCAGTCTACCTACGCCTGGTTGTACTTGTAAAATCTGGCCTTTACGCACGTCAAACTTCAGCTCGCCACTGAGGCGTGTTGTATCAAATTGATGGGGGCTACCAGGCCAATGCAGTTGTCCGCTGAGTTTACCTTCGCCATCTTTAATCGTATCGGCATAGCCTAACCTGTTCAGTGTTTTACCTAGATCTTTGATATCCCATCTAATATTAAGATAGGTGTTTGGATTTCTTACCCAGTTATTCCATTGTCCTTCCGCACTAATAGTACCTTCAGGGGTAATGAATTTTATTTTCTGGATATCCCAGTTGTCATTTTCTGGATAAGCAATCACCTCTAAGCTTCCAAGGTTCTTTTTATGAAACTCAAAGTTATCCGCAATAATGTCGAGAGCAGGATAGTCTTGTTCCAGTTTGGTAAATTGTTTTACGTTAGTCATGTCTGCAACATCACTAGGCACTGATAGCTGGTCTGGTGCAGTTTCTGGAATGGTGAAGTTGCTTAAACGAGCGATCAACTTGCCATTTTTCTGATCTATCCATTGCAAGTTACCCGTAATCTCTTTACTTTGAATAGTAATTCGCAAATTGTCTGTATTGCTGAGTTCAGTAATATTGACTTGGTTAAGACGTCGATTAAAGATGTCGAGAGCCTTAATCGATAGCGCTACTTTTTGAATGGAGAGTTTAGGCTGTTGTTTTGTAGTGTCTGATAAGTTTTTTACGACATAACGCCATGCATCTGCGTTTAGGTAATCTAAGTTGCCTGTTAAGGAAATGCCTGTTGGCTTGCCTGATTCATTAGAAACTGAAGGCTCAACTTTAATATCACCCCCTAATTGAATGTTGGCATTATTCAACTCAAACTTGCCGTCATTTAATACGCTGGTGATTTTTGCACCAGCTTTATTGCCAATGTTGATAAAAGTGTTGCTCACATTAGGTTCTTGTCTTTTATCAACACGCAGGCTTAGGGCTTGGCTTGCAGATTTATCGAATGGCGCGGGTAGGCGAGAAGTAATCCCTGTTAAATCTGAGCGGATGCTAATACTAATGCGTGGTTTCTGAATCAGAATGTCGCCAATCCAATCTGTGCCACCGCTAATGTAGTCGCTCGCTTTTGCTAGCGACTGTTCTTTTAGCATTTGTTTGATACTGCTGTCGCTCAGCTTGCCTCTTGCCAGTATACGTATGGATTTGTCTTTAGCTGTACTTAAGTTAAAGGCAAGTGGAGAACCAAACGCTAATGCTTTAATATTTTTGGCACTTAAGCTATTTTCTGTGAACTCCAGATTACCGTTAATTTGGGTGAGCGTTGGGATATCTTCACTTTCCATTTTTCCGTTAGTAATCTGATATAGCCCTTTATATTTAGAGGCATCTAAATCTTCTAATGGAATACTTAACCCTAAGCTAAGCTTGCCTGTACCACTTGTTTTGAGATTGTCAGTAAACCCCTCAGTGAGTGTATGTACTGGGCTTTTATTCACAAAAACAATACCTTCGCTGACTGGGCCTTGTAGCTCAGATTGGATGCTCAGGATAGGGTAGTCCGCATCTAATTGAGCGATGGTTGTTTTACTTTTAATGATTTGATTGCCAAATATATGCCCAGTATGCGCATTAAGCTCCATGCGGTTACCCTCAAATAAGAGATCTAGGCCTAATTTCTCGATGACAGGCCAGTCTGTACCATACTCTAAAAGAGCATCACTGACCTTCGCCGTTACCCTGAACAAGCCTTTTTTGGTATCTAGATTATTTTTGCTATCTACAAATGGAAAGTCAGCCAATCGGCCTTTTACGATTAAATTAACATCGTTAGCGGTGCCTTCTAATATTGAGGTGTCCAACCAATTGAGAGTGGTTTCACCCAGCATGGTTGGATAATAATACTTGGCATACTTCGCATTGCCATGATTAAATTTACCTTTTAAATCAAGGAGTCCACCTTTTTTCCCATCCATCAGATAACTTGCATCAACAGTACCAGATAAATGCGGACTACTCATCTTTAATGAATTGACATTGATTTCTGTTTGGTGGTCATCAATGTTCCAAATGACTTTACCCTCAAGCGTATTGAAAGGGATTGGCCAACGTAATATGCCTTTCATTTCTAAATTTGCTTGATGTGTATCTAGCCGTAAAGAGCCTGATTTTTGGTTTGCACTAAGCTCGCCAGATAGATTGTTAAAACCAGGGATGTTTTCGTAGGCATTTAAATTTAGACGATTAAACTTGGTATTTAATTGGTAGGTTTTTGTGACATTGTTTTGTGCTTCCCATAAGATGTTCAGGTCTTCCAACTCACCTTGCGGATTTGCCGCATTGATAAATGCCAGAAGCTTTTCAGGAATTGGTAGTTGGGATAAGGTTGTTTGAATGTTAGTCAACCCTAAGCCTGGCATGCTCAGATTGAAGTTTTGTTCACCTTTAATCGTTTGGCTGTAGTTAGCTGAGAGCGCTTTGATGTTAAAGCCGTTGACGGTGCTTGCATTAAGCGCATTCACACTTAAAGAATGACCAAACTTGCTTGCAGTGCCTAGTAGCTTGTTTTTGTTTAGGTTTTTCCAGGCAATGTTTCCAGATAGCTTGTCTAACATTAATGGTGCAAGATCTGGTTTTGTTTGTAGTTGTATATTTTCTAATGCAACATGACTGTTGATTGATTGTAATTGGTGATTGGAGAAATTAATCGTTACATCTGTACTGCCTGTGCCTGCACTTAAATTGATTGGGTAATCTACCCATGTTTTGTATGCGGCTAGATCAGCATTTTTAAGTTGCAGACGCACTTTACCATCCCAGTCTTGTGTTTTGCTGACGTCGCTTCCATAAAAGCTACCACTGAGCAGAATTGGCTGTATGCTGCCGACTGATGGTGAAGCGCTAGCGCTGAAGCTGTGATTTCTTATGAGGCTTCTCCAAGGTGGGCTTAAAATCTCCAAATTGAGGTTATTTAAACTTAGTTCAGGCGCGTTTCTGAGTTCGTCTAACCAGAGCACTTTAGCATTGGTGATGGCTAGTTTGTTTTGCCTTAACAACCAATTGGCTAAGTCAGGTTTTGATTCTCCGGCGGTACTAATGCCTGCGACAAAAATTTCGCCCTTGGTATTGCGGCGTATGGTGAGCTCTGGGTCATGAATAATGAGCTCGGCTAAATGTGGCTCTAGCAGCGGAACGCTTAGCCATGACACCGCAACCTCAATATTTTTTAACTGTAGCGCTGAGCGATCTTGCGCATCGAATATATCGATATTACTTAACACTAAATGAGGATTAATTCCTTGCCAGTTGGCTTTGATGTCACCAATGACGACTTTTTGATTTGCAGATTTGCTGGCAAAACGGGCAATTTCATCTTTATGTTGGCCAATATTCGGCATTAGCCAGAAATGAATAGTGAGTGAGATAGCAAGCACGATGATCGCTGAAACGCCAGCTACCCATAACATTGCTCGATAAACCCAAAGTAGAGATTTTTTAACCATTGATAATGTGGGTTTTATTTTTAATATATTAGTCCTGCATTTTACTTGAATATTGTGTGTCTAGATTGATAATCACGGAGCTGCGACTGTAAAACTGCGTAAATTTTCATAAATCTATCCTAAAAGTAAAAGAGTGTTTAAGTGTATGCATGGTAATCATTTAGAATAACGAACTTGTCAGCTTGGTGATGAGTAATAGTTGCGCTTTCATTATGCTAACAATGACTGAGTGAGGCTTATGTAATTCACCAGTTTTGTTCAATTTAATTCATATGGTTATCTCTTGATTCAATTTAAACAACTTACTTTAACGCGCGGCCTTAAAATTTTAATCCAAGGCGCATCCATGCAGCTTCATCCTGGCCATAAAGTTGGCTTAACAGGCGCTAATGGGGCGGGTAAATCTTCTCTTTTTGCCATGTTGCGAGGTGAAGTGCACCCTGAGCAAGGCGATTTGGAAATGCCAGCAAGCTGGGTGGTGGCACACGTTGCACAAGAAACCCCCGCTTTAGCCATGCCTGCTATTGAGTTTGTGCTGGATGGCGACGCAGAGTTACGTGAAATTGAAGCAGGATTAGTGGCTGCGGAGGCGAATCATCAAGGTGAGCTCATTGCAGAGTTGCACCAGCGTTTAACTGATATTGATGGCTACAGTGCAAAGGCACGAGCGTCTGAGTTATTGAATGGTCTAGGGTTTAGTCAAGCCGCGCTGCAGCAGCCTGTCTCAACTTTTTCAGGTGGCTGGCGCGTTCGCTTGAATTTAGCACGTGCTTTGATGTGCCGTTCCGATTTATTACTGCTTGATGAACCAACCAACCATTTAGACTTAGACGCAGTCATTTGGCTTGAAGGCTGGTTGCAGAGTTACCGCGGCACGTTGTTATTAATTTCGCATGATAGAGACTTCCTAGATGCAATTGTGAACCACATTGCGCACATTGAGCAGCAAACATTAACGCTTTATCGCGGTGGTTACTCTGATTTTGAGCGCCAACGTGCTGAAAAACTGGCATTACAGCAAGCCATGTTTGAAAAGCAACAACGCAAAGTTGCTCATTTACAGAGCTATATTGATCGCTTTCGTGTACAGGCTACTAAAGCGCGCCAGGCGCAAAGCAGAATTAAAGCGCTTGAGCGTATGGAGATGATTTCTGCAGCACACGTAGATTCACAATTCGGATTTGAATTTAGAGCGCCAATTGCAGCGCCTGACCCTTTGCTAGTGCTGGATGGCATGAGCGTGGGCTACCAGCACAAACCATTGATTAGCAATATTGAACTAGCCATTAGGCCAGGTGAGCGCATTGGCTTACTAGGAAAAAATGGCGCAGGTAAAACCACGCTCATTAAGTTATTAGCGCATGAGCTTGCACCACTTGGCGGCAAACGGGTAGAAGGCAAAGACCTTAATATTGGCTACTTTGCACAGCATCAGCTTGAGCAACTGCGTCCTGACGACTCGCCGTTGCAACACATGATGAAGCTGGACCCACTCACTCGCGAGCAAGAGCACCTTAATTATTTAGGTGGTTTTGACTTTAAAGGGGAGATGGCTAGGGCTCCTTGTGCTAACTTCTCAGGCGGTGAAAAGTCACGCTTGGCATTGGCTTTATTAATTTGGACTAGGCCTAATTTGTTATTGCTAGATGAGCCAACTAACCATTTAGATTTGGAAATGCGTCATGCGCTGACGCTTGCTTTACAAGACTTTGAAGGTGGCGTTATCTTAGTGTCGCATGATAGAGCCTTGCTGCGAGCCACCTGTGATGAGTTTATTTTGGTGGCAGATGGTAAAGCCGTGCAGTTTGATGGCGACTTAGAAGATTACAGCCAATGGTTAAATGAACAGCGTATCAAAGAAAAGCAGCTGAACCAGACAGTTGCAACAGATGAGCCAAATAAAAATGCTAATAAAAATAATCGTGCAGCTAATAAAGCGGAGCGTCAGGCTAGAATTATAGAGCGCCGACCACTGTTAAAAGAGCTTGAGCAAATTGAGCGCAATATGGCACAGTGGCAAACTGATAAAAAACTGTGTGACGAGCAGTTGAATGATGCAGACCTTTATACCAGCGCTGATAAGTCGGTACTGCAACAGCTGTTAAAAACACAAGCGACACTGACCACTCAATTGGAAACCGCAGAAGAGCGCTGGTTAACCTTGCATGAGATGTTAGAGGCGATCCCTGCATTGGACTAATGAATGACTCAATTAGTGATGAGTGAGCTGCCGGATTAATACCCGTTATATTTAAGATAATTAAGGACTTCAAAAATGGAAATGACGTATTCACAACGCTTAAAGCTCATGCATGCATTATGCTTGGCAGCGACACACCGTGATGATGAAACCCCTAATACTAATTTAGATGAATATGATGCATTGAATGCGGCTGACTATTTAAGCTGTTATGTCACCTTTAAGGCGATTCAGTCTGCAGACCGATCACCACTGGCTGAGCGTAGTGAAAACTTTGATATGTTGAGCGTTTATCAAGCATTTGCCTTGCTTACTTATGCGTTTTTTACCTCACCATTAGTGCAAGAAGATATCAAACCTGAGTTACAAACCGCACAAATTACCATTGCGAAAACGCTATTTGCAGGCTTGCCAGATGCTGAGTTAATTGAAATTGTAGAATCAGGCTTAAGTAAATTCCAATTAATCGCGGATGCAGAGGCTGAGCATTGGACCCAGTTTAGAGAGAATGTGGATAAGCTTGTGATTGCACTGGTTGTTGCTAGTACGGACGACGATAGCCCGCATACGATGGAAGAAGTGTTACCAATTTTTGGTCAGTTGTTAAGCCAATTATGTGAGGCGTTTGAAAGTGCTTAGTAAACAGTACGCAATCTCATGGTATTTTAATGCTGGGATTGCGCTAGGTTTTCAGCACTGACTATTTTTCCTTCTAGGGTTTTGTGAATTTGCTCCATTAAGAAACTTGCAGATTCACGCCCCAGTTTGGATTCACGCATTGCCATGTGCCAGCTTGAAATCGTTTGCCTTAAATTATTCTCGTTATCGCAGCTTTCAATTTTGGCTTTAATACCTCGCCCCATAATGCCAAGGTAATCATCAGCAGCCTCGATTAAAATAGCCTTCACTGTCGCCATTTTTGTTGGACAGATTGGCTCTGTTTTGGTGGGGGTGTCCTGTAAAGAAAGCTGATTTTGCACTGAGCTCGCAAACTCTGGCGGCCTTTGTTGCCCTTGTGGCAATTGAATATAGCCTTCCGTTTCAAGTTTTTTAATAGTGTCTAGTAATAAGTCCTTTTTAAAGAACTTATTCAATTCATCTAAATTACGTACACCATTCACCAGTAGCAAAACCTGACGTTCACGCACACCTAAGGTACGATTGTTATTGGTAAACTCATTAAAACCGAGCGTGGATTTTTCATATACCATGGTCGTTGTCTCATCTGGGCTCAATGATTTTTAATAAAATCTTATCTGAGCGTGATGAAAGCAATACTACTTAATCAATATGAAGTTAACGTGACGGTTTTATGACGAGTGACTTCATGATGTCAGCCTAATGAATCCTGTTGAAACTTAAATTCAGTTAGCAAAAACTCTTTTAGAGCTAATGCTATATTTTAGTGTGCATGATAGTTTAAAGCGTTTAAATGATAAGCTTTGTTATCGCACTTGCTATGGTGATGATGTATACCATAGTCTATAGCACCCTCAGCTAAAACCTCATAGAATGAAGCATGACTTGTAAATATTTGATATTCATCAAAATAATAACTTCTGTGAAGTAATAATAAAGCCTTATGCAAACCTCAATCCAGTTAAAAGAAATTTGCACGATTAATCCAATGTGCGTATTGCAAACTGCGATATTGGCAGATGTGTTAGAAATGATGGCTAATCATCGTATCAGCTCGATAGTGGTGGTTGAGGGTAAACGCCCAGTTGGTATTTTTACGGAGCGTGATGCTTTACGTATTATTCCTGAGTTATTGAATACTAAAACCACCCTCATCGGTAGTGTGATGAGCGATGTTCCTGTGGTCGCACCAATGCATTTAGATTTGTTTGAGGCATATCACCTTTGCGCACAAGAAAACCTACGCCACTTAATCGTGGTGGACAGCACAGGTCACTTATACGGCATTGCAACAGATAATGACTTCATGAAGCTGCTGGGCTTTGATGTTCTTTCTGGGCAGGAAGTCGTTGAAAATATCATGCATAAGAATATTCATACCTTAGCCAAGCATGACACACTTCATGATGCAATTACTTTGATGATGAAATCTAACGCAAGCGGAGTGGTGATTACTGAGGCTGATATGCCAATTGGCATTGTCACTGAGCGAGATTTGGTGAGATTAGGGCGAGATCATGCAAATGGCAATATGGTGTTAGCAGAGGTGATGTCATCCCCTGTTATTTGTGTGAATAGCCAACGTTCAATTTACTTTGCGATAGAACACATGCGTGAGCAAAAAGTGCGCACTTTGGTCGTTGTGAATAATCAAGGCTTGTTAGATGGCCTGATGACTGAGCATGACATAGTGAAGAAAATTGAGAGTCACTACGTACATATGCTTAATAAGATTATTAAAAGGCAGGCGGATGATATTGTCCGTATCCGTAAAGAACTGGATGAGCGACATGTACTATCTGCCGTGTTGCATGAGTCACTTGGGGTAAGTTTGATTATTGCTGACCCTGATAAAAAGGTACGATATTTAAATCCTGCCGCTTCAGTGTTATTTGGTATCACGCATGAGCATATCGATGGTGAACAACTTGAGCTGTTATTTACCCAGGCGAACATGCCCGTTGATCACTTACTGATTGCCTTAGATAAAGTGGAAGCTGGGGAAAGTTATGAGTATGATTTAGCACATCAGATGAAAGACGAAATATTTGAACTACACGTGCGCATGGCACCGATTCAAGATCAAGACAATCACTTATTAGGTTTTGTACAAACCATACAGGATGAAACCGACAAGAAACATTCTGAGCGTAAGTTAAAGCAGGCGGCATCTATTTTTGACAATACAATAGAGGGCATCATCATCACAGATGCTAACGCTAATATTTTGTCAGTAAACCCTGCATTTATGAAAATTACCGGTTATGAGGAAGATGAGGTTCGTGGTAGGAATCCAAAAGTGCTGAGTTCTGGTCGGCAAGATAAAGCTTTTTATGGCCGTATGTGGGATTCACTAAAAGCCAGTGGATATTGGCAAGGTGAGTTGTGGAATCGGCGAAAAAGTGGTGAAACTTATGCCGAGTGGCTGACAATTAGTGCTATTTTAGATGCTAAAAAGCAGGTGAAAAATTACATTGCGGTGTTTGCTGATATTACTTCTTCTAAATTAGCACATGACGAATTTGAGTTTTTAGCGCACCATGATCCTTTAACGAAGTTACCAAACCGACTTTTGTTTAATGCGAGGTTGAGTCACTCTTTATCTCGTACAAAGCGCACTGGAGATTTAGTTGCTGTCCTAATGATCGATCTTGATGGATTCAAGTTAATCAACGACCATTATGGACATCAGGCTGGTGATCGTGTGCTTGAAGTAGTGGCTGAACGTTTAATGGCTCATACACGTGGTGAAGATACTGTTGCTCGCTTGGGGGGAGATGAGTTTGTTGTTGTGCTAGAAGATATGACAGACTATCAAGGGGCGATGGATGTCGCCAATAAGTTGATCGCATCTATTTCGCAACCTATTATGCTGATAGAGAGTACAGTATCTGTGACAGCGAGTGTAGGCATTGCATTATCATTTAATGCAGGAGATAACCCAAAAATACTGGTGGCTAGTGCAGATGATGCTTTATATCAAGCAAAGAGTGCCGGTAAAAATACAGCGATTTGTGCGCAACTTCAATCTTAAATAAAAACGCTTATACACTGGTCGCTAATGCATAAATCTTTATTTGGTGTGGTCATTAAAAAAACGCGCTTGGATCTTGGACTTACACAGGAAATGTTAGCTTCACTTTCTGGTCTAGAGCGTACTTTTATTTCTATGTTAGAGCGTGGTGTTAAACAGCCCAGCTTGAAAACTGTAAGTAGTATTGCGCATGCATTGCAGTTGAAAAGTTATGAGCTACTACATATGGTTGAACAGCAGATTCATGCGGATAATCCGCAAAATCAACTCAGTACAGACCTTGAAGTAGAGCAGCGCCGTTTAGATGCGCTGGAGTCTGAGCGTGAGAAATCACGTATTGGTGAGATTGTGAACACGATTCCAGTCATCTTTTTTGCCAGAACACCGATGCCAGAATATGCGATGACTTTCGTAAGCAAAAATATTAGCCAGTTATTGGGTTATGACAAAGATAAATTCATGGCCCATAGTGGGTTTTGGCATGCGCATATTCATCAAGATGATCTGCCAAAGGTGATGGAGCGCTTGCAAAATATAAGCGCAAGTGATTTGTTAAGACACGAGTATAGGTTTTTAACTGCTAGTGGGGCATGGTTACTGGTAAGAGAAGAGCTTAAATTAGTGGTGAACGAATCTGGTCTAGCAAAAGAAGTGATAGGGTCAATTGTTGGTGTTAGTCGATATGTTGGCGAGTAGCATGGCGATTTCTCTGTGAAATACTGCTTATCTAAACTTACTTAGGTTGCACACTAATTGAGTAAGCATCTTAAACAAGCGTCACTTTAATCGAAAATGAAGCATCGCTAGACTCAATAAACAAGCTCAAATCACTTTTGCGGTTTGAGTTTTTTAAGGCATGGGCTAAATGGTAATGAGCGGGCGGTTTATCGCTGGGTTGTGCGTTGTGTTATGTGCTATTTTAGCTATTACTGATGATCACCGTTTAAGTAATACCAGTTTGCGTGAATACGTTCAAACTGGCTAGTTTCATGAAGTCTTTCAGCTCGGCCACTTAGGTTGTCGGCATGCTTATAACGCGCAACAAACTCAACTACTGCGTGATTCTCATCAATTTTTTTGTACTTTTTTACCTGTAAACCTAACCATTTAAGTGGATCTTGGTTCAAGTTTAGGTCGGCAGGGCGCGTGTCTGGATGCCAAGTTGTAAGTAAATATGCCTCAAGTTTCAATACATATGCACTGTAACGCGAGCGCATCAACGCCTCAGCATTAGGTGCGGCAATACCAAGATGATATTGTTCACAGCAAGCTTGGTATGCGTTGCCACTTCCACATGGACATTCAGACATTTTTTGCTACCAAGTACCAGCAAGATCATCAATGGCTTGCTGGGCTATGTGGCTTGATAAGTTATGCAATTTCACGCGTTTCTAAAAATTGAATATCTGGGTATCGCTCTTGTGCCATTTGTAAGTTAACGCGGTTAGGCGCTAGGTACACATAGTCATCTGCGCCATCTAACGCCACGTTAAAGCCGTATTTATCTGCAATGGTTTTTAAGTCCGCATCCGAGCCGCGTAACCAGCGTGCGGTATAGCAATCATATGGCTCAAACACCATATCTACGCTGTATTCATGCTCTAATCGATGGGCGACTACCTCAAACTGCAACATACCAACTGCACCTAAAATCAAGTCGTTTGAAAGTAGAGGGCGGAACAATTGTGCAGCACCTTCTTCTGCCAATTGCTTTAGGCCAATTTGTAGTTGCTTCATTTTCATCGGGTTTTTAATGCGCGCACGGCGGAAAAATTCAGGCGCAAATGATGGAATACCAGTGAATTTAAGGTTCTCGCCTTCACTAAAGGTATCGCCCAATTTCACTGTGCCATGGTTAGGAATACCGATAATGTCACCCGAGTAGGCCTCATCCATGGTGGTACGGTCTTGCGCCATAAAGGTAATGGCGTTGTTCACGCTTAATGTTTTGCCAGTAGCAACTTGCTTCACCTTCATGCCTCGCTCAAAACGGCCTGAACACACACGCAAGAACGCGATCCGGTCACGGTGTTTTGGGTCCATATTCGCTTGAATTTTAAACACAAAGCCTGAGAACTTACCCTCATTAGCTTCTACGGGGCGGCTTGCAGTATTGCGAGATTGTGGAGGCGGAGATAAATCCACCACGGCATCTAGCAGTGATTGCACGCCAAAGTTGTTGATGGCAGAGCCAAAGAACACAGGTGTTTGTTTACCATTTAGATAGCGCTCTTTATTAAACTCATGGGATGCACCACGCACCAACTCAATATCAATACGCAATTCTTCAGCTTGGCGGCCTAATAACTCATCTACACGTGGGTTATCCAAACCTTTAATGGTTTCTGATGTACCTTTTTCTGCACGTGGATCAAAGAACGAGATTTCATCATTATACAAATGATAAACGCCACGGAAGCCTTTGCCCATGCCGATTGGCCATGTCATTGGCGCACATTCCATCCCCAGCGTGGTTTCAATCTCATCTAACAACTCAATCGGTGGACGGCTTTCGCGGTCTAGTTTATTAATGAACGTAATAATTGGCGTGTCGCGCATACGGCACACGTTTAACAGTTTAATGGTTTGTGCTTCTACACCGTTTACAGAGTCGATTACCATCACCGCAGAGTCTACTGCGGTTAATGTGCGGTAAGTATCTTCAGAAAAGTCATCATGGCCTGGGGTATCGAGCAGGTTAACCATGTGTTCACGGTAAGGGAACTGCATCACGGATGAGGTGACAGAAATGCCGCGTTGTTTCTCAAGTTCCATCCAGTCTGAAGTTGCATGACGTGCTGCCTTACGGCCACGTACTTCACCAGCTACCTGAATTGCACCACCAAACCAAAGTAATTTTTCGGTCAGTGTGGTTTTACCAGCATCAGGGTGAGAAATAATAGCAAAAGTACGGCGGCGGGAGATTTCGTCTTGAAGCGATGACATGTTTTGATGGATTTGGTTTAAAAGTGCTATTTTACCTGAAATATGGCTTAACTCGAAAAAAGGGAGATTAGGCGACCAGTCTTTGCTGTCTGCGTGGTGTCGTATGCCTAATATATGAAATGGCTAGATTAGCGTTAGGCTTTGATTCAGCACTTTGATCGACATTATTTAAGAGTCATTTTTCGCCCCGTCGAGCCTCAATATGCAACGCTCTGATATTTGACGCGTTACTATTGAAAATATTAACTCTTAAACTCCAGACGCTACTAATGACTGCTACCAAGCCAGTAAGGCAGTGTCGTGGATGTTTTTCTTATGTGATGTAGAATACAAACAGCGGTTAGTGATACGTGGTATAACAGGCTATAGGTTTTAAGTGATTTAATACAATCAAGGAGAACACCATGAAACATTTAAAGCAAATCGTCACAGCTACAATCCTTGCGCTAGGGCTATCCCTCTCGATGGCAGCATTAGCATACACAGACATCCCTGAAGAAATGATCCCTGAAGATTCAACAGAGCCAGACATGAGCGCAGTCACTCCTGTTACTGTTGGAGAAGTTACCTACTTATCAGGTGGCATTGGCAGGGCAGAGTCTGTCGCCATGCGCCAGAATGCTAAAAATTATCCACTAGAAATCGTCTTCGTAGAGAAAGCTGGCACCTTAGAAGAATACCTCTCAGAAGTAACGCTACAGATTCAAGATGTGAGTAAAAACAATGTGTTAGAAATTGCCACAGAAGGCCCGTACTTTTTAGCTAATCTACCACAAGGCAAATATTTCGTCAGTGCAGAATATAAAGGTGAAGTTAAAACACAGTGGGTTAACGTGAGTAAAAAGAAACACGCAAAATTAGTGTTCTGGTGGCGTGCTCAGTAGATACTTATTTTAGACTAAGTATTGTTCTAGAGTAAGTTAAGTATTAAGACTTAACTCACCATATCAACCTGCCGTAGAGTTGAATGAAACCACCAGCACAGTTTGTGGGTTTCATTCAAGTGCATTTTATTGAAGTAATTGGCTGAGCGGGCCACAAGTCCTCTTTAATTCAATCTTGTTACCAATTAAATATCATCCTCTTATACGGATTGACTTTTAGGGCAGGGAGTCATTGTGTTGTGTGAGCATGTGTTTTGTGTCACCAGCAACAAATGTAAAAGCCAGTAGTGATGATCATCAGTAAACACAAAAATATAATGCTTGCCCATCCCGGGCGCAAAAGCAGACTCTTGCGCGGGCACTTAGGGTTGTAGTGGACGATAACCTTTCCAAAAGCGTCTACCTGGACTTGCTTTGGCAATAAATACGCTGCATTCTTGAGCATACCAGAGGCCGACATCTTCCAAACCGAGATATCCTGACCCTCGTAATAGTTCCCGTTAACCTGATACTCGTATAGCGCACCAGGAACATAGTCTTGGTGATTCGTTTGCAAATCTGGCGTACCCAGTGGACGAATACCAATCTGAAGTAATTGACCTTCTGTGCTTGGCCATGTTCGTACCCGTAGCACATGCCACAGAGAACCGATTAGCACGAAGAGCACATAGAGTGTGGCCCAGAAGTGAATTCCTTGAAGCTCCTTACGAAGCACTAACTCGAGCATGCTTTGAAGATATTCAATCATGGTGGATATTCCGTTTTGTGGCGCTAACGTTTTAATTAAAAGCAGGTTTTAGGTATCCCGCTTGAATGTTGAATGAGCCATGCGCCGAAGAGTGCGAACGATGACTAATATAAAAGCGATGAGTAAAAAACCAATTGCTGGAAAGCACCATACAAAACCAGCATCTGTGTAGATAATCTGATTTTCTGCATCGTAGTAGCGGCCTAGTTCGTTGAACTCGAAGCGTAGATACTGCTCATACCAAAGCCAAAAGAAAAACGCGGATGCGGCCACCAAAATGATTACGCTGGTTGATATGATGCGCTTCATGCGGCTAACGTTTGAATTAAGGGTCTAGCTTTAGCGTGTCCCACTTGAATTATGGGTTAGAACTTACCAAGTTAATTATCATTTAAAAGAGGTCTCTTAATTAGTTTTTTAAGCAAATAAACAAGCAGTCCAAATAGTCCAATATACCCAAAATAAAATAACAGTCCATGATTATCAGGGTTAAGTACTTCCACTTGTCCAATCAAAGGTAGTGCATCGATGAAGAAAATAATAGTGCAAATTAAGATTGTTGGAGTAAATAATACTTTAGCGAACGTTTTTTGCCATCGACTAGGTCGAAAAATAAAGAACAGTCCAATAATTAAATTGGATAAGATTAAAAGTGGGAGTGCTATAAATAGAGAAGCAAAACCACTAAAGTTTGATGCATATGCTGTGAGTGAAAAGGTAAGCGTTATTAGCAGAGTTAAGAGTTGTGTCATAGTTTCTAACGTTCGAATTAAGGGGCTGGCTTTAGCCAGTTACGCTTGAATGATAGGTTAGAGCAAAGGATACAAGAAACCTTATGCATGGGAAATACAGACAATAGAGAAACATTGTAAAGAAAGGTAAAATCACTTGAATAGTGAGTCAGAGCTACGACCGTCAATAGTCCAGCCAACAAAATATAAAAACAAAAAGGTAGGCAGACCCAATACACCATAAGCACCCACCCACGAGAGGTTTTGTAGTTTTGGTGATAGACCAACTGCATCAATGCTAGCCATTTGAATAACTATCGGTAATTGTAGAAAAACATACTGCCCCTTTAAATCACCACCTGCTGAGTAAGCAAATACGATG
>Ga0208396_100062_pt1 | contig 49138 bp, 47 predicted proteins | sample LakWasMet64_LOW9_2_FD_183896 | JGI IMG/M metagenome (GOLD analysis project Ga0208396, IMG submission 183896) | Freshwater sediment methanotrophic microbial communities from Lake Washington under simulated oxygen tension - Sediment Metagenome... | ecosystem: Environmental > Aquatic > Freshwater >... | reverse complement strand
CACATTAATAAAACCGACTCTGCGGTACGGATTACCCACGCACCTACCGGCATTGTAGTGGAATGTCAGGAGGGCCGTAGCCAACACGCTAACAAGGCGCAGGCGATGGCCGTGTTGGCAGCGCGCATTAAAGCCAAACAAGTGGATGAACAACAATCCAAAATCGCCAGCGAACGCAAGAGCCTGATCGGCAGCGGCGACCGTAGCGAGCGCATCCGCACCTACAACTACCCGCAAGGCCGCATCACCGACCATCGCATCAACCTGACGCTATACAAGATTGATGCAATCACCGAAGGCGATATGGATGAACTGATCGGTGCACTCTCAGCAGAACATCAGGCTGACCTGCTGGCAAGCCTGGGTGAAGATAATTAGTCACATCAGTCCAAGCTAGCAGCTACACCTCATGCATTCCATCCGCTCAGCCTTGCATCAAGCTCAGGCGCAGTTAAACAACTCGCCCCAGCTTGATGCAATTGATGCCAGATTCGAATCGCAGTTACTGCTACAACATCTGCTCAACGCCAACCGGGCATGGTTGATTACTCACGAAAACGATGTCTTGACAGCTGATGTGCAGGCCAGATTTGATCAGTTGGTGAATCGCCGCGCTGACGGCGAGCCGATTGCCTATATTTTAGGTAATCGTGAATTCTATGGCTTAAACCTGACTGTCTCCCCTGCCACCCTGATCCCGCGACCAGACACAGAAGTTCTAGTGGATGCAGCGCTGAATAAAATCCCGGCAAATACACCGTTGCAGATTCTGGATCTAGGCACCGGCACCGGCGCGATTGCGCTTGCCATCGCACAGCAGCGCCCGCAAGTACAAGTGACTGCTGTTGATGCTTCCAAGGCCGCTTTAGAGGTTGCCATCAATAACAGTAAACAACTACACATTCCCAACATACATTTTTTGTTAAGCAACTGGTTTAATAATTTAAATGACACATTGTTTGATGTCATTGTCAGCAATCCACCTTATATCGAAGATACCGATGCCCATCTTAACCAAGGTGACCTGCGCTTCGAACCCTCATCAGCGTTGGCGTCCGGCGCAGATGGTCTCGACGATATACGCCGCATTATTGATGGCTGCCTGATTCACCTCAAGCCGCAGGGCTGGCTGATGCTGGAGCATGGCTACAACCAGGCACCGGCGGTTGCAGATTTAATGGCGCAAACCGGTTTGGTGAACATTGAAACATACAAGGATTTTGGCGGCAATGACCGCGTCACCATGGGTAAGAATCCACTGATTGTCAGTTCGCACTGGGACTAAACCTCACCCTGTAGATATTGATCTTTCAGCCGCACATAATGGCTGGCTGAATACATAAAATGTGCAATTTCTTCTGCGCTCAACGCACGTACTTTCTTTGCCGGTCTGCCTACATATAGATAACCGCTCTCCAGCACCTTGCCTTCTGGCACCAGGCTACCTGCAGCCAGCAGCACATGCTTTTGCACTACAGCTTTATCCATCACGATACTGCCCATACCGATTAGTGATTCGTCTTCAATCGTGCAGCCATGTAATATAACGCTGTGGCCAATAGTCACGTTATCGCCAATAATCAGCGGCGCACCTGCGGGATCCCAGCTGGATTTATGGCTCACATGCAGCATGCTTAAATCCTGTATGTTGGTATTCTTGCCGACGCGTATAAAATTCACGTCACCACGGATAACAGCCCCCGGCCATACCGAGCTATGCTCACCTATACCAACCTCACCAATAATGGTAGCGGCCGCATGCACATAAGCACTATCTGCTATTTGTGGTAAATGATTAGCAAAATTCTGTATATTTTGTAATTTGTGTTGTGACATAGCCTCTTTCACATGACCTCTGTTTTGATTGGTCTTTTTTTACAACCGGATTAGAGCCGCTAGATTAGAGCCATAGTATAATCATTAAATGTCTGAAAATAACTCTGTCGGCATTGTTGCCCCACAAACTGCAAACTTTAGCGAAGCACTGACGCTTAAAAGCGGTCAAGTGCTACCGCAATACGATCTGGTTTATGAAACCTACGGCACACTGAATGCCGATAAATCCAATGCAGTACTGATCTGTCACGCACTTTCCGGAAATCATCACGTTGCCGGTAAATATAGTGAGGATGACAAGTACCCTGGCTGGTGGGACAACTTTATAGGCCCAGACAAACCGCTGGATACCAATAAATTCTTTGTGATTGGCCTCAACAATCTGGGCGGCTGTCACGGCTCGTCAGGCCCCTCCAGCGTCAACCCGGCTACCGGCAAACGCTGGGGCTCCGCATTTCCTATTGTCACGGTTGAAGACTGGGTAAATTCTCAGTCACGCCTGCTTGATCAGCTAGGCATTCGCCAACTTGCTGCGGTAGTTGGCGGCAGCCTGGGTGGCATGCAATGTATACAGTGGACCATGGCCTATCCAGACCGTGTGCGCCATGCCTTGGTTATAGCATCTGCGCCTAACCTCACGGCACAAAATATGGCATTCAATGAAGTAGCACGTCAGGCTATTATTACCGACCCTGAATTCCATGGCGGCGACTATTACGAACATGGCGTAGTGCCAAGACGCGGCCTGCGCATTGCACGCATGCTAGGCCACATTACTTACTTAAGTGACGACGTGATGGGTGAGAAATTCGGACGAAAACTTAAAGACACGATTAAATACAGCTTTGATGTTGAGTTTGAAATGGAGTCCTATCTACGCTATCAGGGTGATAAGTTCGCAGGAACATTTGATGCCAACACTTACTTACGCATGACACGCGCGCTGGATTACTATGACCCTGCGCTTAGCTTTGGCGGTGACCTTAGTCAGGCGCTAAGCCAGGTCAAAGCAAAATTCCTGATTCTATCTTTTACCAGTGACTGGCGTTTTTCACCTGCGCGCTCACGCGAGATCGTCAAGGCGCTGCTGGATAATGAGCGCACCGTAAGTTACGCTGAAGTGACCGCAGCGCATGGTCACGATGCCTTTTTAATGCCGGATAAACATTACCACGACATTCTACGTAGCTACTTAAGCAACATTCAGATTGGCAGCGACCATGCGGAATAATGCAGATATTACAAACTATAGACAAGATTTTGCTATTATCGCAAACTGGATTAAATTTGGTTCCAAAGTACTGGATCTGGGTTGTGGCGATGGTGAGTTGTTGCAATTTTTACGTGGTTCGCTTGAAATCAAAGGCTATGGCGTTGAAAAAGATGATGCCAACCTGCTTGCCTGCATTCAAAACGGTACCAATGTGATCCAGATGGACCTGGAAGATGGGCTATCAGGATTTGAAGACCAATCTTTCAACACCGTGATCCTGTCTCAAACCTTGCAGGCCATGCACCACACAGAAGCCATCGTCCTTGATATGCTGCGCGTGGGTAAGGAAATTATCGTCACGTTCCCCAACTTCGGTTATTGGCGCAACCGCATACAAATTACCATGGGGCAGATGCCGGTATCCAAAACCCTGCCTTACCAATGGTATGACACGCCTAACGTACACCTTTGCACTATCAACGATTTTGATGAATTTTGTAGAAATCACAATATCGAAATACTGGAACGCAGGGTCATTACCGATGGTAAAGAAGTAAGCTTTATGCCTAATGTTCTTGGCAGCCTTGCCATGTACCGCTTAAAAGCCAAGTAGTGACTTTGCAGGCCACACCGCAACCGACCATTCAGCAGTCGCTCATGAGCAAAAAGATGCTCATTTGCATCTTTACCGGCTTCAGCTCCGGCCTACCGCTTTATATTTTAATCAGTTTGCTGCCAGCATGGCTGCGCTCAGAAGGCGTAAACCTCAAGGCCATAGGCTTATTCGCCCTTATCAACCTGCCATTTACCTGGAAGTTTCTGTGGGCGCCGTTATTCGATCGCTATACCCCGCCACTAGGGCGCAGGCGCGGCTGGCTGCTGATAACCCAGTTATTTCTGCTGGTTTCAATCCCGGCTTTTGGTTTTTTCAAACCCCAGCTGGATATTTGGGCAATTGCCTACCTGGCGACAGTGGTTGCCTTCTTTAGCGCCTGTCAGGACATCGTGCTGGATGCTTATCGCCGCGAACTATTGATAGATGCAGAATTAGGCATAGGCAATGCCGTACATGTAAATGCCTACAAGATCGCAGGCCTGATTCCAGGCTCGCTGTCACTGATATTGGCTGACCATATGGCCTGGAGCAGCGTGTTTATGATTACTACGCTTTTTATGCTGCCAGGATTAGTAATGACCTTACTGGTGTCAGAACCGCTACTTAAAAACGGCGCACCTAAAACTTTGCGTGCTGCTGTTGTAGAACCATTTAAAGAATTTATTGGCCGCAACGGCATGAAGTCCGCGCTGCTCATTCTGGCATTTATCTTTTTATACAAACTCGGCGACAGCATGGCAACTGCCCTAGCAACACCGTTCTATCTGGACATGGGCTACAGCAAGACTGAAATTGGCCTGATCGCCAAGAATGCTGGTCTCTGGCCCAGCGTCATCGGCGGGCTATTGGGCGGCGCATGGATGATAAAACTTGGCATTAACCGTTCACTATGGATATTTGGCGCAGTTCAGATGATTGCCATTCTCGGCTTTGCATGGCTGGCTACAGCATCACACAACATTCCATTACTGGGTTTGGTCATTGGTGTCGAAGCCTTTGGTGTGGGCTTGGGAACCGCAGCCTTTGTGGCCTACATCGCGCATACTACGCACCCGTTATATACGGCCACCCAATTTGCGCTATTCACCAGCCTGGCTGCCGTGCCGCGCACCTTCGCCAATGCCGCCACCGGTTACATGGTAGAAAATCTGGGCTGGTTCAACTTCTTCATGTTATGTTTTACCCTCGCCGTTCCCGGCATGCTGCTACTGCTTAAAATCGCCCCTTGGAACGAGACGCATCATAATTTAACAAATTAAAGTCAGCACTGTGTAAGGCTTTGCGGGATTCGCCGACTTATCTCCATATCCAAGGAGATACACCATGCCGCCAAGCCTCAAATTCCTGCTTGTTTTCACATTAAGCTGCCTTGCCCTACAAAATGCTTTAGCCGCAGAATGCGGCGCCAGAAGCGGCAAAACTACTGTACCATTACTGGAGCTTTACACTTCTGAAGGCTGCAGCAGCTGCCCACCGGCAGACAAATGGCTAAGCGAATTGCCACATGACCCCAGCAAATTCACCGCCCTGGCTTTTCATGTGGATTACTGGAATTACATAGGCTGGAAAGACAGGTTTTCAAAAGAAGAATTTACGGCGCGGCAACGCAAAGTTGCTGCATTCAATCGCTCCAGCTTTGTTTACACGCCTCAATTTGTACTGAACGGGCAAGACTTCAGGCACTGGGGTCATGCTCAATTCAACAACATCACAGCACAGCAAACATCAGCACCACGCGCCAATTTAAGCCTGAACCTAAGTAGCCTGCCAGACGGCAGCACCATGCTATCTGCGCTTGCGCAAACATTAAATACAAACGACGCCAGGAATAGTGAAGTATTTATAGCCGTTTATGAAAATAGATTAGCCAGCAAAATAAATGCTGGCGAAAACAGCGGCCGCGAACTGCACCATGACTATGTGGTTAGAGAGTTCTGGGGGCCATACCAGATAAACAGCAGAAATGAATTTTCAAAAGACATCCCTCTAGCGGCTGAATGGAAAAAACGTGATGCGGGTGTGGCCGCTTTTGTGCAAAACACGCAAAGTGGCGAGATTCTGCAAAGCCTGCAATTACCTTTGTGCAATCAAACCACACATTAAAACCACAGCAAACTAGCGTAGGGCAGGCGGATTCTCTGTCCGCGAATTCCTAATCTACATACTCGATAATCAGTGGCGCATGGTCGCTAAAGCGCTCGTCCTTATAAACACTAGCCGCAACTGCTTTCTCCGCCAAATCTGGCGTTGCTATTTGATAGTCAATACGCCAACCTACGTTCTTTGCCCAAGCCTGGCCACGATTGCTCCACCAGGTATAACACTCGTCAGTCGTGTCAGGGTAAACCTTACGATAAACATCCACCCAGCCCATTTCATCAAACAGCGTCGTTAACCAGGCACGCTCTTGCGGCAAGAATCCCGAGTTCTTTTTGTTGCCTTTCCAATTTTTAAGATCAGCTTCTTTATGTGCGATATTCCAGTCGCCGCAAATCACCACATCGCGCCCACTTTGTTTTAACGTTTGCAATTGCGGCACAAAGCGTTCCATCACGCTGAATTTAAAGTTCTGCCGCTCTTCACCGCTAGAGCCTGAAGGTAAATACAATGACACCACGCTTAAATTGCCGAATCTTGCTTCTATATAACGGCCTTCACTATCAATATCCGCCACGCTCAAGCCCTCAATCACCGCATCAGGCTGTGTTTTAGAATAGATACCAACACCGCTGTAACCTTTTTTCTCGGCATAGTGAAAATAGCCATAGTAGCCTTCAGGATTTAACATCTGTGTTGTCATATCACCTACCTGCGCCTTGATTTCCTGCATGCAGATAACATCTGCATCCTGTTTTTTAAGCCATGCATAAAGACCTTTATTAGTAGCGGAACGGATGCCATTTAAATTTAACGATATAATCTTCAAAACTTTATTCCTGATTAACAATAGACAGATACCATGACCCAACAAACAGACCAGTTCAGACAAGAGTTTATCGCATTTGCGATTAAAAAAGAGGTTTTACGCTTTGGTGAATTCAAAACCAAGGCTGGCCGTTTAAGTCCATATTTCTTCAATGCCGGCTTATTCAACGATGGCGAAAGTCTGATGAAACTAGGCGAATTTTATGCTGAAGCGATTAAGAACTCCGGCATTCAGTTCGACATGCTGTTTGGCCCAGCCTACAAAGGCATTACCTTAGCGGCAAGCATTGCCATCGCATTTGCTAAAAACGGCACCAATTATCCTTACGCATACAACCGCAAGGAAGCCAAAGACCATGGTGAAGGCGGCGTGATTGTAGGTAGCCCGCTCAAAGGTAGAGTTCTCATCATTGATGACGTAATTTCAGCAGGCACCTCAGTACGCGAATCGGTTGAACTCATTAAAAACAGTGGTGCACAAGCCTGTGGCGTAGCGATTGCGATTGACCGACAGGAAAAGGGTTTAGGCGAATTATCTGCCGTACAGGAAGTAATCAACTCCAACCAGATACCAGTTTGCGCCATTGCAAACCTGAGTGATCTGTTAAGTTATCTTAAAAACAAAAATATGGTGCAAAACTTGCTTGACGTTGAAACATATCGCCAAAAATATGGTGTGATTTAATTATTAGCCGCACTCATTACATGTAGCGGCTAAAAACCGCAAACAGAATAATTAGGGGTTAATACTAACCATGTCGCAGTCACATAAATCAACACTTGAACACTCGACTTCATTTACTTCCAAGCCGGCCCACATGTTGTCCGCATATTGGGGAATGATCATTGTTTTATGCTCAGCGTTCTGCATTAATCATTATGCCCATGCCGAGAACAAAGGCAGCATCGTAAAATGGAAAGATGAAAAAGGTGTAACACACTACGGCGATAAAGTTCCTGCACAATATTCAAACCGCGAGAGCGCACTGATGAATAAACAAGGTATCACTGTACAACATAACAAACCCATCGGCCCGCATGAAGAAACCTCAACGCTGGCAAAACTGGAGCAAGATAAAAAAGATAAAGCGCTATTGGGCACTTTCACTAATGCCGACGAAATTGATTTAACGCGTGACCGCAATCTGGAAGCTGACTTGCTCGCGCTTAAAAATCTACAGCAGGACAGGGCCATTAGCCAGCAGAAATTAGACAAAACCAATGCACTGGCTAGCGGCTATAGCAAAACAAAAAAACCTATCCCTGATGACATCAGTAATGACATAAAAACAAACAAAGCGGAGCTTGCTAAAATCGACCAACGTATCAAAGAGCGTCAGCTGGTAATCGACGCGATACGTAAACGCTTTGATGAAGATAAAAAACGTTACCTATCGCTAAGAGGGCAAGAGTAGGACACTGTCCAACGCCTGTATTTTAGATACCTGCAAAAAAACGGCACCGACAAACAAAGCCTGCCGGTGCTAATCATCAACAGTTACTGCTGGCTTAAGCGCCTAATTTTTTCTTCAGCATTTCATTCACCTGCGCAGGGTTAGCCTTACCTTTGGAGGCTTTCATGGCTTGGCCTACCAGAGCATTAAATGCTTTTTCCTTACCAGCCTTGAACTCTTCCACCATGGCAGCATTCGCCGCCAGCACTTCATCAATAATCGCTTCGATCGCGCCGCTATCTGAAACTTGCTTAAGGCCTTTAGCTTCAATAATGGCATCCACTTCGCCCTCACCTGCCCACATGGCTTCAAACACCTGTTTTGCAGCGTTGTTTGAAATAGTGTTGTCCGTAATGCGTTTAATTAAGTTGGCCAGTTGCTCAGCCGTGACTGGTGATTCGGCAATAGCCTTTTCTTCAGCATTCAACTTTGCAGAAATAGCACCCATCACCCAGTTGGCAGCCGGTTTGGCATCGGCACCAGCATTAGCTGTTGCCACAAAATAATTAGCAACTTCACGACTGGCAGTAAGCGTTGCCGCATCATAGCCTGTTAAGCCATATTCTGATTCAAAGCGAGATTTCATCGCCTCTGGCAGTTCTGGCATCTGCACCCTCACACGATCCTTATCAGCATCGGTAATTTCAAGTGGCAACAAATCCGGGTCAGGGAAGTAACGGTAATCGTTCGCTTCTTCTTTGCTGCGCATTGCGCGTGTTTCACCTGTATCAGGATTAAACAGTACGGTAGCCTGCTGAATGGTGCCGCCATCTTCCAGCGTTTCGATCTGCCAGCGCGTTTCAAATTCAATCGCCTGCTGCATGAACTTGAACGAGTTCAGGTTTTTAATCTCGCGGCGTGTACCAAGCTTATCGCTACCCTTGTGGCGTACGGATACGTTAACATCACACCGGAAGCTGCCTTCCTGCATGTTGCCGTCGCAAATGCCAATCCACTGCACCAGTTCATGCAGTTTTTTAGCGTAGGCCACCGCTTCAGCAGCCGAACGCATATCCGGTTCAGTCACAATTTCCAGCAACGGCGTACCGGCACGATTCAAATCGATACCACTCATGCCCTCCACAGCACCATGCACGGATTTACCGGCATCTTCTTCCAAGTGGGCACGCGTGATATTGATGACTTTTTCGTACGCTGGATTTTTGCCCACTGCCGGCACTTGTATAGTAACCGCGCCTTTGCCGACCACTGGCAATTCATACTGACTGATCTGATAGCCTTTAGGTAAGTCTGGATAAAAATAGTTTTTACGCGCAAATACTGAACGTGGTGCAATTTCAGCGTTCACCGCCAGGCCGAATTTAATCGCACAATTCACCGCTTCTTTATTCAATACCGGCAAAACACCCGGTAACGCGATGCTCACTTCACAAGCCTGTGTATTAGGCTCCGCACCGAATGCGGTAGATGCGCCTGAAAATATTTTTGTTTTTGTTTGCAGTTGGGTATGTGTTTCCAACCCGATAACGACTTCCCATTCCATATTATTTAGTTCCTTGTGGCAATTGCAGCTCTGGCATTCTTGTGTGCCAATCTGTCACTTGTTGATATTGGTGCGCCACATTCAGCATGCGTGCCTCATCAAAGTAATTACCGATAATCTGCAAGCCGACTGGCAGCGCTTTATCATCATCACTGGCACTGAAGCCCGCTGGCACGCTCATGCCGGGCAAGCCAGCCAGATTAGTCGAGATGGTATAGATATCCTGCAGGTACATGGCCACCGGATCATCAACCTTTTCACCCGCCTTAAATGCAGTAGAAGGCGCCGCCGGCCCCATGATCACATCACACTTTTTAAATGCCTCTACAAAATCCTGCGCGATCAAACGGCGGATCTGTTGTGCTTTCAGGTAGTACGCATCGTAGTAACCTGCACTCAGAACATAGGTACCGATCAATACACGGCGTTTCACTTCCGCACCAAAACCTTCAGCACGGGTTTTACAGTACATATCCATCAGATCCGTATAGGATTCTGTACGGTGCCCATAACGCACGCCGTCATAACGTGACAGGTTGCTCGAAGCTTCAGCTGGTGCCAGCACGTAATACACTGGAATAGACAAACCAGTGTTGGGTAATGAAATCTCAACGATTTCAGCGCCTAGCTTTTTGTATTCGGCGATGGCAGCTTCAATCACTTTTGCAACACTGGCATCCAGGCCTTCAGCAAAAAACTCTTTCGGCAGACCAACTCTCAAACCATTAAGCGACTTGTTCAAATCGCGCGTATAGTCTTCTTTGTCGCGCTGCAAGCTGGTGGAGTCACGCTCATCAAAGCCTGCCATCACGTTCATCATCAAGGCACAGTCTTCGGCCGACTTTGCCATCGGACCCGCCTGATCCAAGCTTGAAGCAAACGCGATCATGCCGTAACGTGACACCACGCCATAAGTTGGTTTTAAGCCAGTAAAGCCACATAATGAGGCGGGCTGGCGAATCGAACCGCCGGTGTCGGTACCAGTTGCCGCAGCACACATACGCGCTGCAACTGCGGCGGCACTGCCACCGCTGCTGCCACCAGGTACGCGAGTAAAATCCCATGGGTTTTTTACACCGCCAAAGTAACTGGTTTCGTTGGATGAACCCATAGCAAATTCATCCATATTGGTTTTACCCAAGTTCACCGCGCCGGCCGCATCAAATTGCGAAATCACATGTGCATCGTAAGGTGCAACAAAATTTGCCAGCATTTTTGACCCGCAAGTAGTTTTCCAGCCATTAGCACAAAAAATATCTTTCTGCGCAATGGGGATGCCTGTCAGTGGCGCTGCGCTACCGGCTGCAATGCGCACATCGGCGGCTTTGGCCTGAGCCAGTGTTTTATCCTGATCCAATGCGATATAGGCATTAATATCAGGGTTAAACGTATCAATACGGTTAAGGAATGCCTGCGTTAACTCAACACTGGACACCTCTTTTTTAGCCAGCATCTGGCTCAATGTTTTTAAGCTACTGTTAATCATATTGCTCTACTCAATTACTTTAGGTACAAGATATAGTCCGCTATCAACGGCCTGCTGGGTGGAGCCATTGCCAAGAAGAGGTGCCGCTTTTTGAAATGCCTCACGCTGGTTGGTTTTAGTCACAACATCCTCACGCAGGCGCTGCACCACATCCTGCGAATGTGACATCGGAACGATGCCCTCAGTATTCACGGCCTGCATCTGCTCGATCAGACCTAAAATTCCAGTGAGTTTAGTGAGTGTTGCGGTTGCATCATTCTCGCTGATTTCAATACGCGCGAGATGCGCTATTTTTTTTATGTCTTCAATACTGAGTGCCATGCTTCAATCATCCGAAATGATAGTGGGAGCAATTTGATTATTTCAGAACCAAATCATTCATTTTAAAAAAATTTGCTGAAAACATTTAACGGTTAAATCAAGATGTAAATTAATCTTAATTTTTCCATTGCATCTTAATTTTCAACAGGATATGCGGTATTATACCCTGATTTAAGGCGCACCTTAATCGCTCAAATAGATTAAGATACCAGCCAGCTATTACACAAAGCATCTATTTCAGGAAAAACATAATGTTCGGCTCTATTAGTAGTTATTTTTCAAATGACCTTGCTATTGACTTAGGTACTGCAAACACCCTTATTTACTCCCGTGGCAAAGGCATTGTTCTGGATGAGCCTTCCGTGGTTGCGATTCGCCTTGAAGGTGGCCCTAACGGTAAAAAAATCCTGTTGGCGGTCGGTGCAGAAGCCAAAGGCATGCTCGGTCGCTCACCCGCTAACATTCAAGCGATTCGCCCGATGAAAGACGGTGTGATTGCCGACTTCACCATCACTGAGCAAATGCTCAAGTATTTTATCCGTCGCGTGCACGACTCACGCTGGTTTGCACCTAGCCCACGCATCATCATCTGCGTACCGGTTGGCTCTACTCAGGTTGAACGCCGTGCCATTAAAGAATCTGCCGAGCGCGCTGGCGCCAAGCAAGTATTCCTGATTGAAGAACCAATGGCGGCGGCGATTGGTGCGGGCATGCCGGTTGCCGAGGCAACCGGTTCAATGGTAGTAGATATTGGCGGCGGCACCACTGAAGTGGGCGTGATCTCACTGGGTGGTATCGTTTACGCAAAATCTGAACGCGTAGGCGGCGATAAATTCGATCAGGCGATTATTGATTACATCCGTCGCAATTACGGCATGCAAATTTCCGAGCCGACTGCCGAAGCGATTAAAAAGAAAATCGGCTCTGCATTCCCAGGGTCAACCGTATTGGAAATGGAAGTAACCGGCCGCAATCTGGCCGAAGGCTTGCCACGCAAATTCACCATTTCCAGCAATGAAATTCTGGAAGCCCTGACTGAACCACTGAATGCGATTGTTGGCGCAGTAAAATCAGCTCTTGAGCAAACCCCGCCAGAACTGGGCGCAGATATTGCAGAAAAAGGCATGGTGCTCACTGGTGGTGGTGCATTGTTACGTGATTTGGACAGATTACTGGTAGAAGAAACCGGATTGCCAGTAATCGTAGCGGAAGATCCGCTCACTTGCGTGGCACGTGGATGTGGCCGAGCATTGGATGAAATGGATAAACTAGGCAGCGTATTCGCTTACGAATAATAAAGTTACCATTTTTTAAAACAGCAGTTCTTAACTTAGTATTTTTTACTTATAGATAAACTTTAGGCCGTATGCGTACGGCCTAAAGTTTATCTGCTAACCATAAATCGAGATTACAAAAACACACAAATGATGCGCGGGATACATCAAAATTTCGATCAACAGCAAGCTCCGGCATTCTTTGCGCGCGGCCCCAGCCCGCTGGCACGGCTGTCGTTTTTTACTGCGCTATCATTAGCCTTGATGGCGACCGACTCGCGCCTGCAATACCTTTCCGGGGTACGCGAAAATCTGATGACGCTTCTGCACCCTTTGCAGATAGTGGCAAACGCGCCTTCAGACCTATATCACTTTACCGATGAATATTTTTCAACACACCACCACCTGCTTAATGAAAATGCGCGCCTGAAAAAACAAGCGCTGATGCAGGATATTGCGCTGCAACGCCTTACCATTCTCAACCTTGAAAATACCAACCTGCGTAACCTGCTGGAAGCAAAGCAATCACTGCTTGAAACCAGTACGCTGGCAGAAGTAATACATGTAGGCCGCGATGCTTTTACCAAAAAAATCATCGTCAATCGCGGTAAAAACCATAACGTTGTCACAGGCGCAGCCGCTGTTGACGCAAAAGGCGTTATCGGACAAGTAACCCGCACCTATCCTTCCAGTAGTGAAATCACGCTGATCACCGACAAATCCCTGGCGATACCGATACAAATCGAACGTAACGGCTTACGTGCAATCGCATTTGGCAAGGGGCGCGACAACACGCTGGATTTACCTTATCTGCCAGCGAATGTTGACATACGCCGCGGCGATAAATTAGTGACGTCAGGCATCGATGGCGTTTATCCGGCAGGATTGGCTGTGGCTACAGTGACAGAAATGAGAACGACACAAGATTCTCCATTCGCACACATCGTTTGTGTGCCGGCTGGCGGCATAGAAAACAACAGACAAATCCTGCTTGTAAGCATTCCGCAAGCCGAACTGGAAACTGTGAATGAAACCGTCGTCAGTGAAAAAAGCAAGCCCGTCAGTTCCAGCACTGCTGCTAAACCGGTTACAACGAATACTGCAAATGAAAAGCCAGCTCAGGAGCCACCCCTGCCTTCTGAAAAAACAACGCAAAAAACCACTGAAAAACCAGCACCAAAACCATTAGCTAACGATGGGCACCGTCCACATGCGCAACAATAAGCTCAAATCCATATACTTATCGCTACTAATCGCGTTTATCTGCATGTTATTTCCATGGTCAGGCCTGGCGCTCACTTTACGCCCGGACTTTATGCTGCTGGTAATTTTATTCTGGCTGTTGCGCGCACCCAACCAATGCAGTGTCGGTACCGCCTGGTTTATGGGCTTATGGATAGATTTAGCCAGCGGCGGCATCTTTGGACAATATGCACTGGCCTACACAATTACCACTTTTTTTGCTGTTATTTACCAGCGTCGTTTGGTGCTGTTCAGCAGCACTCAGCAGCTGGTGTATGTTTTTTCCTTGCTGTTCCTGTCGCAACTCATTTTACTGATACTCAAAACATTCGCCGGCAAAGAGTTCCTCGGCTGGTCGTACTTTCTCCCCAGTATTACCGGCGTTTTACTGTGGAAACTTGCGGTTACATTCGGCCTGAATACTGGCAGGCATGCTCACGGTAATTGATTAAAGCATGGGTGCAGAACTTAAAAATCACCTGCGCGAGCAGTATCATTTCAAGCTCCGATTAGGCTTTGCCGGATTAGTTGTGTTTAGCCTGTTTACAGTGCTAGCCTTTAGATTTTCTTATCTACAGCTCAATCAGTACAACCACTATCAAACCCTTGCTGAAAACAATCGCATTTCACTGGTACCAATCATTCCTAATCGCGGCTTGATTCTTGATAAAAATGGCGTTGTACTTGCGCACAATTTTTTCGCTTACACACTGGAAATAACCCCGACAAAAGTAGATAACCTGGAAGACACGATTACAGAACTCGGCAAACTGGTAGAAATCAGCGCGCTCGACCGTAAGCGCTTTAAAAAATTCCGGGAACAAAGCCATAATTTCGAAAGCATCCCGATACGCACCCATCTAAATGAGATCGAAGCGGCTAAATTTGCGGTAAACCACTACCGATTGCCCGGCGTAGAGATTAAATCACGCCTGTTCCGGCATTACCCACTGGGGAAACTTGGTTCACACATGGTGGGCTATATCGGACGCATTAATGACAAAGACCTGGAAAACCTGGATAAATCCGGCGATCTTTCCAACTACAAAGGCTCGGATCATATTGGGAAAAGCGGGCTGGAACAGTTTTACGAGAAACACCTGCACGGCACCACCGGCTTTCAGCAGGTAGAGATAGATGCAGACGGCCATGCCGTGCGCGTGCTATCCAGTAATGCGCCGATTCCTGGCAATAACATTATCTTATCTGCCGACAGCAAACTGCAGGAAATTGCCGAGACCGCTTTTGGTGAACACCGTGGCGCATTGGTCGCAATCAATCCTAAAACCGGCGAAGTATTGAGCTACGTCAGCCAGCCTACATTTGACCCCAATTTATTCGTGGATGGAATTGATAGCGAAAACTGGAAATTGCTCAATGACTCACTGGATAAACCTTTGATTAACCGCCCATTGCGTGGCGTGTATCCCCCAGGCTCCACATTCAAACCTTTTGTGGCACTAGCCGGATTAGAGGCCGGCAAACGCACGCCACCATACTCAATTCAGGACCCCGGTTTTTACACCCTACCCGGTAGTAGCCACCGTTATCGCGACTGGAAGCCAAGCGGTCATGGCAGCGTAGATATACAAAAAGCGATTACAGTCTCTTGCGACACGTTTTTCTACGGCCTGGCTATGGAACTGGGCATAGACAATCTAACTTCATTCGTGCGCCATTTTGGCTTTGGCCGAAAATCCGGCATTGACCTTGACAATGTCAATGGTAAAAGCGAGAACGGCGGCCTATTACCTACCCCTGAATGGAAGCAGCGGCGTTTTAAGCAGCCTTGGTATCCGGGAGAAACCGTGATTGTCGGGATTGGCCAAGGCTATACTTTAGTAACGCCTTTGCAGTTGGCGCAAGCCACTGCGATTTTAGCCAACAACGGCGTGGCAATGCGGCCACATTTGGTCAACCAGATCCAAGACGTAAAATCGGGGAAAAGTCAGCTTATCGCCCCGTTTATACAAGATAAACTTGACCTGAACCCCAACAATATTGACATTGTTAAACACGGCATGATGGACGTAACGCTGCCGGGCGGTACCGCAGCCAGCGTGGGTGCCAACGCCGGCTATGCAATTGCAGCTAAAACTGGTACCGCACAAGTAATCGGCATCAAGCAGAATGAGAAATATAACGAACACGGCATTAACGAGCGCCATCGCGACCACGCCTTGTTTATCGCATATGCACCTGCCGAAGACCCAAAAATCGCCCTGGCAGTCATTGTTGAAAACGGCGGCCACGGCGGTTCTGTCGGCGGCCCGATTGCCAGGAAAGTGATGGATTATTATTTACTGGGTAAACTACCTGCGACCGAAGCAGTAAAAGAAGATAAAAAACTGAACGGCAACCCTGCCGCAACCACCCCTATTCCTGAGGAAGAGCTACATGATTAGCAAACTACTCCAGCACTTGTTCAAACACATTGATGCTTTTTTAATGGCATGTCTGTTTTTTGCCTTGTTAGTCAGCCTGTTTGTACTCTACAGCGCCTCCGGGCAAAACATCGACCGCGTATATTCACAAGCCGTCAACATGATAGTGGCGCTGGCTATCATGTGGGGGGTTGCCAATATTCCGCCACAGAAGCTCGAACGCATAGCCTTGGTACTTTATGTAATCGGCGTGCTGTTATTGATCGCGGTAGCATTATTCGGGGCTATCAGTCATGGCGCACGACGCTGGCTGAATATCGGGTTTACACAAATACAACCCTCAGAACTGATGCGGATTGCCATGCCCATGATGCTGGCATGGTACTTCTCCACGCGCGAAGGTAAAGTCAGTGCCGCAAATTTTATCATTGCCGGCATGCTATTGTTGGTTCCTGTCGCACTGATTATGAAACAGCCGGATTTGGGCACCGCCTTACTGATAGCGTCATCCGGTTTTTATGTACTGTTTCTGGCCGGCTTGAGCTGGAAATTTCTACTAGGGGCATTGGTATCATTGTTAGGGCTAATGCCGGTATTCTGGTCCATGCTGCATGACTATCAAAGAAAACGGATCGAGATTTTATTTGACCCCACACAAGACCCACTTGGCGCTGGGTACCATACCATACAAGCGATTATTGCCATTGGCTCAGGCGGCGCCTCCGGTAAAGGCTGGTTAAACGGTACGCAAACACAGCTGGACTTTTTACCGGAACGTACAACCGATTTTATTTTTGCGGTATTCAGTGAGGAGTTCGGCTTTTTGGGCAATATGTTACTGTTGAGCCTGTTTACCGTAATCATTATGCGAGGCCTGATGATCGCATCACAAGCACAAAGCACATTTTCCAGACTGCTGGCTGGCAGTATCACGCTGAATTTCTTTTCTTATGCCTTTGTTAACATGGGCATGGTAAGCGGTATTTTACCTGTTGTAGGTGTACCATTGCCTTTAATCAGTTATGGTGGCACTTCCATGGTGACACTTTGTTTAGGTTTTGGTATTTTAATGAGCATACATACACACAAGAATCTAGTTGCAAACTAACCTGTATCAAAGATGTATAGATACTTTATAGAGGTGATTGAATGTTTAACTTTCAACGATTTATTGTCATTCTGTGCATCGCACTCATCACTGCATGCGGCGGTAAGTCAGCCGTAAAGAAGGGGGCTGACACACCGGCAGCCAAGCAAACAGGCACTCAGACAAGTAGCGGCAAAGGCGGTTACTATCTTGATGACGGCCCCGGGAATAATCCTCCCGCCGACATTGATAGCATCCCGAATGCCGAACTTAAAACCGAAACACCGCTGGTCCGCGCCAACAAACCTTATTCCGCTCTAGGTGAGAAATATGTACCTATGACCAGCTACGCTCCATACTTTAAACGCGGCGTTGCATCCTGGTATGGCAAACGTTACCACGGACAGAAAACATCCAGCGGCGAGGTTTACGATATGTATGCAATGACCGGCGCACATACCACGCTGCCAATCCCCAGCTATGTCAAAGTAACCAACCCGGCAAACAAGCGTTCAGTGATAGTGCGCATTAACGACCGTGGCCCGTTCAAGCACGACCGCTTGATTGACTTATCTTATGCGGCGGCTTATAAATTACGCTTGACTGGACAGGGTAGCGGTCTGGTAGAAGTCGAATGGATAGACACCAGCCCAGAAGCATTAAGAAAACTGAATACTACACAAGTGGCATCATCAGAAGACATCGTAGTGGTAGCGCCTGTAAGCTACACGGAAATGCCCGCAAAGACTTCAGCACCAGCTCAAAAAAACAATGCAGATGTAGCTAACCAGTCTTACTACATACAGGTTGGCGCATTTAAAAATGAGCTTAATAGCGAACTACTGCAGAAGAAAATTCTAGGTCTGGATCTTGCCGGCGATGCAGCCGTGACTAACGTGTATAATGACGGCATTTACCGCGTGAAGCTTGGTCCTTTCGATACACGGAAACAGGCCGACATCTCCGCCAATAAAGTTCGCAAGCAATTAAACATGCCTGCAATCGTTACCAATCAGTAAACACTCATAAAATCGCATACAAATGATCAATCAAAAATCCCTAGCTAGTACCATCACTGTTATTGCTGCAACAGCGCTATCTGCTGCCTTAAGTTTTAGCCAGCTGGCATATGCCGAAACTGCACAAATCGCGCCGCCGCCAACGCTGGCAGTAAAAGCCTATTTACTAAAAGACTTTAACAGTGGCAACGTGATTGCCACGCAAAATGCCAGCATGCGCGTGGAGCCGGCATCGCTGACCAAGATAATGACCGCTTACCTGAGCTTTAAAGCTATCAAAAACGGTCACCTACAGCTCACGCAAACCTTACCGGTCAGTGAGATTGCCTGGAAAGTTGAAGGCTCCAAGATGTTTATTGAGCCTAACAAACCTGTTACGGTCGATGAGTTACTGCATGGCATGATTATCGTATCGGGCAATGATGCTTCCATCGCGCTGGCTGAAGGCATCGCCAGTAGCGAAGAACTGTTTGCAGGCATGATGAATAAAGAAGCACAACGACTAGGCATGAAAAACACGCACTACATGAATGCAACCGGCCTGCCAGACCCGCAACATTACACAACGGCACAAGACTTATCAATTCTGGCTACCGCATTGATTCGTGATTTCCCGGAAGACTACAAACGCTTATATTCAGTCAAGGAATACGCATACAACAACATCAAACAACCAAACCGTAATCGCCTGCTATGGCTGGATCCAAACGTAGACGGCATGAAAACTGGCCATACCGAATCTGCCGGCTATTGCCTGATCTCCTCCGCCAAGCGTGACACTACACGTCGTATCTCAGTAATTCTTGGTGCGCCCAATGACGCTGCTCGCGCAACCGAAAGCCAAAAACTGCTCAATTACGGCTTCCAGTTTTTTGATTCCACACTGGTTTACAAACAAGGCCAGAACATCAATCAACTGCGCGTATGGAAGGGTAGCGAGAATCAAGTTGCCTCTACCGTTGCCAGTGATTTATATCTAACCTTGCCTAAAGGTGAATATGCCAACGTCAAGGCAGTTATTTCAAGCACGCAACCTTTAGTTGCCCCGATTAAAAAAGGTCAGGTCATTGGCAATGTTAAATTTACACTAAATGGCAAAATCATTGATCAACGCCCTTTAGTTGCGGCAAAAGCTGTAGATACTGCAGGCATTTTAGGCCGTGCCTGGGACTCGATTAAACTGTTATTACAATAATACGGTAACCCGAATGCGTGAAATAGAACCCCACACCGCACCGCCGCTCATTGATTTCCCCTGCACTTTTCCTATTAAAGTCATGGGGGAAACGCATGATGAGTTCTCGACAACCATGGTTACCGTCATTCAAACGCTAGTGCCAACATTTACTGCAGATCACGTAGAGATGCGCGCCAGCTCTGCCGGGAAATATATCAGTCTTACCTGCAGTGTTTATGTGACTTCACAGGCGCAGCTGGATGATGTTTACCGCTTACTCACTACGCACCCATTGGTGAAATTTGCACTCTAACTGCGTTTAGAGCCAGCGATGCAACAAGCTTTGATCATTCGGCGTTTAGGCCTTACAGAATTCCAATCCACATGCCAGGCCATGCAGCGCTTCAATGCTGAACGCAAGCCGGATACGCCGGATGAACTATGGCTCACCGAACACCCGCCGGTGTATTCTTTAGGCCTCAATCGCAGGCAGGTTAGATTACCGCAGCGCGACGACATTCCCACCGTACTGACAGACCGTGGCGGCAAAATCACCTACCACGGCCCGGGCCAAGTGATTGTGTATGTATTGATAGACCTGGCACGCCGCCACTTAAACATACGCAGTCTGGTAAACGTGCTGGAAAATACAGTCATCGAGTTACTTGCCGAACACGGCATTAATGCAACATCCAGAAAAGACGCACCCGGCGTTTATGTGCAGATCACAGATACACAAACAGATGCACAAGAGGCTAAAATCGCATCCTTGGGATTACGCATCAAAAATGATCGCTGTTATCATGGCCTGAGCCTGAATGTAGACATGGATTTAAGTCCATTCGAAGCGATTGACCCTTGCGGTTATGCCAATTTAAAAGTCACCCAGACCAAAGATTTGGGCATAACAGCAAGCGTACAAACAATAGCTGAACAGCTGTTGCAAAAACTCAGTGCTAATTTTAAGCACCGGCAACAGTCAGCAATGACTAATGAGACAAAAAAGCATGACTGATACCGCAAGTAATAAAACCTCTAAACAGAAAATTGCCGGCGTTAAGGAAATTGATGCGGCGAAAACCTCGCGTATCCCGATCAAAATTATTCCGCAGCCCGCACAGCGCAAGCCGGAATGGATACGCATGAAAGCGCCGGACTCTGCACGCTATCAGGAAATCAAACGTGTATTGCGCGACAACAACCTGCATACCGTGTGTGAGGAAGCGAGCTGCCCTAACATTGGAGAGTGTTTCAGTAGCGGCACCGCGACCTTCATGATTCTGGGTGACATCTGTACTCGCCGTTGCCCGTTCTGCGATGTGGCACACGGCAAACCATTACCGCCCGATGCCAATGAACCGGAAAATCTGGCACGCACCATCGCCCAGATGAAGCTCAAATATGTAGTGATCACCAGTGTTGACCGTGACGACTTGCTGGATGGCGGCGCGCAGCACTTTGTAGATTGTATTAAAGCGGTACGCGCACAGTCGCCTAATATCAAGATCGAGATTCTGGTGCCGGATTTTCGCGGCCGCCTCGATGTCGCCATGAAGATTCTGAACGAAGCGCCACCGGATATCATGAACCACAATCTTGAGACTATTCCCCGGCTTTATAAACAGGCACGTCCGGGTTCTGATTACCAAAACTCACTGAGCTTGTTAAAGAAATTCGGTGAAATGTATCCGCACATTCCTACCAAGTCAGGGCTAATGCTCGGCTTAGGTGAAACTGACGACGAAATTCTGCAAGTAATGCGTGATTTACGCACACACAATGTAAGCATGCTCACACTTGGCCAATACCTGCAACCCAGCATCCACCATTTACCGGTAATGCGTTACGTAGAACCGCATATTTTTGAAGAATTGCGACAAAAAGCAGATGCTATGGGCTTTAATAATACCGCCAGCGGCCCCATGGTAAGAAGTAGCTATCATGCTGACACCCAAGCGCAGCACGTAGTGTAAAAAACATAACTGGTATACAGTTCACACAGGCGCAGTAACTTTTATAAAAGGTCGATTATGGTCCCACACCTGACAACAGCACTTAATGGCCCGCTGCTAAGTTTAGAAAAAAGCATGCTGGACGCCATGCCAAAAATTGAGCATTGGTTCCGTACTCAATGGCTAGAATATGCCGCACCATTTTACGCATCAGTTGATTTACGCAATGCGGGTTTTAAATTAGCACCGGTAGACACCAACCTGTTCCCGGGGGGCTTTAATAACCTTAACCCGGAATTTTTGCATCTGTGTGTACAAGCGGCGATGGTAGCGGTAGAGAAAATATGCCCAGAGGCGCATCGCCTGCTGATTATCCCTGAGAACCATACCCGCAATACCTACTACTTGCGCAACGTAGTTGAACTGGCCAACATTCTGAAACAGGCTGGCATGAATGTACGCATCGGATCTATCTCGCCCGAAATTACAGCGCCTACCAAATTTGAAACTCAAGGCGGGCAAACCTTACTACTGGAGCCAGTAGTGCGCATCGGCAACCGCATTAAATTAGCAGAAGCAACTGTTGATGGCGTAACGCTGGAAGCATTCGATAGCTGCGCCATTCTGCTTAATAACGACTTATCCGGCGGCATTCCGGAAATTCTGCAGAATCTTGAGCAGGACCTAATACCGCCGCTGTATGCAGGCTGGAGTACGCGCAGGAAATCCCAGCATTTTACGGCCTACAATCGTGTAGCGAGTGAGTTTGCACAATTGATAGGCATAGATGAATGGCTATTGAATCCTTACTTTGATACTTGCGGTGAAATCGACTTTAATGCGCGTACCGGTGAAGAATGCCTGGCCTCCAAAGTGGAACAGCTGCTGGAGAAAATAAAACTCAAATACGCAGAATACGGCGTAACGCAAGAGCCATTTGTGATTGTAAAAGCCGATGCCGGCACCTACGGCATGGGCATCATGACAGTGAAGTCTCCTGATGATGTGCGCGACCTCAACCGCAAGACTCGCAACAAAATGGCCGTAGTGAAAGAGGGCCTGCAAGTGTCTGAAGTCATCATTCAGGAAGGCGTGTATACCTTTGAGAGTATCGACGATGCAGTTGCCGAGCCGGTGGTCTACATGATGGACCATTTTGTGATTGGCGGCTTTTACCGCGTGCATACCGGCCGTGGCGTCGATGAAAACCTGAATGCACCGGGTTCTAGTTTTGTGCCATTAGCATTTGCAAAACCCTGTACTTTACCGGATTGCGCCGGCGCCCCGGATGCACCGCCCAACCGCTTCTATGCTTATGGCGTGGTGGCACGTCTGGCTTTATTAGCAGCTGCAATTGAACTACAAGAGCAAAACCCGCTCAATCAATAAAAACAGAAACCAACCATGAACCTTGTTTTTATTTTAGATCATCTGGAAAGCCTGAAAGTCCACAAGGATACCAGCCTGGCTATCATGCGCGAGGCCCACAGGCGCGGGCATGAGTTGTTTGTGAGTATGCAGCACGATCTGTTTTTACGTGGCGATCAGGCGCGGATCAAAAGCCATACGTTTACGTTTACCGCACATGGCTACGAACTGGGCGCAACAACCGAGTGTAATCCTGCAGATTTTAATGCCATTATCATGCGCAAAGATCCGCCGTTTGATAATGAATACCTCTACAGCACTTATCTGCTGGAAATCGCAGCCAATCAGGGTGCGCAGGTATTCAACAACCCGGCGGCGATTCGCGGCTGGAATGAAAAACTATCCGTCACCCGCTTTCCGCAATTTGCGCCTGAATTTTTAGTAACTGCCAACAATGCACTGATACGCGAATTTTTAAACACCCATCAGGATATTGTCGTTAAACCGCTAGATGGCATGGGCGGCAGCAGTATTTTCAGATTAAGCCTGAATGACCCTAACATCAGTGTGATTCTGGAAACCATCACCCAGCATGGCACGCGTACCATCATGGCACAGCGCTATTTAACAGAAATCCTGCAGGGTGATAAACGCATTATCATCATCAATGGCGAGCCGCTGCCCTATGCGCTGGCACGCATCCCATTGGCGGGTGAAACGCGTGGCAACCTTGCGGCAGGCGGCACCGGTGTTGCGCAAGCATTAAGTGCGCGTGACTATGAAATAGCCAGCGCGGTAGGTAAAGTTTTGAAGCAGGAAGGCCTGTTTCTGGTTGGTCTGGATGTTATTGGAGACCATCTAACCGAGATTAACGTTACCAGCCCTACCGGCATGGTAGAAATTGCCAAACAGACTGACTACGACCCAGCTGCTTTAATGCTGGATGCGTTAGAACAGCATCTTAAACCATAAGTAACCTGGCAAATGCGTAAAGGTTTCGCTGGCTTATTGTTGATTGCGATTATCGCCAGCGTATTATTTAGCCTGCGCGCTTACAACAAAGAACCGCTATACCACAGCCAAAGCTATGTATTCGGCACCTTGGTCGACATCAGCATTTATGGCGAATCTGAACAACGCGCCAAATCATTAAGCAATCAGGTATTACAGGATTTTCAACGCCTGAACAACCAGCTACATGCATGGAAACCGGTTAATAATAACCAGCCGAGCGAGCTTGGCGCACTCAATGCCGCGTTTGCAGCGGGTAAGCAACCCATCGCGATCAGCCCACAACTGGTTGATATGCTAGTGAATGCCACGGCCTTATCCGTAAAGTCGCACGGCATGTTCAACCCGGCAATAGGCCACCTGATTGGTACGTGGGGCTTTCAGCGCGATGAGTTCAGCGCGGTGGTCATTAATGATGAAAAAATAAAAGCACTGGTTAAAAGCAAGCCGCGCATGACTGACATTGTGATTACAAACAATACCGCCTATAGCAACAACCCGAATGTAAAACTTGATTTAGGCGGCTATGCCAAAGGCTATGCCTTGGATATGGCCGCACATTACCTGCGCCAGCAAAAGGTCAAGAATGCACTGATCAACATCGGCGGCAATATCATCGCGATTGGCCAGCATGGCAACAAGCCCTGGCGCGTAGGCATACAGCACCCGCGCAAGCCAGCTGCGATTGCGACACTGGACTTGGTTGACGGCTGGGCGATTGGCACATCGGGTGATTACCAGCGCTACTTTATATTAAATGGCAAACGCTATTGCCACATCATCGACCCGCGTAACGGCTACCCGGTGCAGCATACACAGGCGGTGACTGTGCTTATTCCGCCACAGCCTGGTGCCGGCGTGCTTTCTGACGTTGCATCAAAACCTATTTTTATCGCACCTGTAGCAGATAAAGCCAAGGCCGCCGCTAACATGGGCATACAATATTTTATGGTCATAGCTCAGCAACCCATTAGTCAACGATCTAATGGCCAGCAACCTAATGCTGAGCAATCCAATATTCTGGTTAGCCCGGCCCTGGCGAAAAAACTTGATTGGTTGGACTCAGACGTTAAAAATAATAGCCATGTTAAAGTCCTTACGCTCCGCTAGGTCAATATTCAGATACCTGCTGCCAGGTGATTGGCTGACCGTACTCTTGAGCATGGTTGCAATCACTTACCTATTCCAAACCCTGTGGTCGCACCAACATGCCAGTAAAGTGCAAATTCGGCTCGGCGACAAGATACATGCTACCTATGACTTGAATCTGCAGCGTGATGTGCACGTGCATGGCCCGCTTGGTGATGCTGTCATTCACATTAGCCAAGGTAAGGTTCGCTTTGCGAAATCGCCATGTCATAATCAGTACTGCGTGCATCAGGGTTGGTTAACACACGCCGGGCAAGTAGCTATATGCTTGCCTAATCAAATCAGCCTGGAATTGATTGGTGAGCAGAAACCTTATGATTCGCTTAACTACTGAAGTTTTTTAATCTAAATGCAGATTCAAACCACCACTGATGATCACCGCATTGCGAAACTGGCAGCTTTTGCGATAGCTCTGCATATGGTGGAGGCTGTCATTCCATCGCCGTTGCCCGGGGTGAAACCAGGCATTGCCAATATCGTCACTTTGTATGTATTGCTGCGCTATGATTTTGCAACGGCTGCCTGGGTCAGTATTCTGCGCGTATTCGCCAGCAGCCTGCTACTGGGACAATTCTTATCGCCAACCTTCGCTCTGAGTTTAAGCGGTGCGTTGTTAAGTTTAGGCGTTTTGTGGCTCACCATGCGCTTGCCCAGATGTTATTTCGGTGCCGTAACATTAAGTATTCTGGCAGCGTTTGCACACATTGCCGGCCAACTCATGGTGGTACGGCTATGGTTGATCCCTCATGCCAGCGTTAGCTATTTGATCCCTATTTTTGCAGTAGCCGCTTTATTTTTTGGTTTGATTAACGGCCTAATCACAGCTAAACTTCTCTATAATAAAAAATCCAATGTAGCGTTAAATAAATCTGTAGTGCCGCCACTTTAGTATGCGCATAAATCACATCAATACTAAAATTCTGGGCTACCTGAAATTGCATGTGATGCAACATAAAGTGCTTATGTTCGCAACAATTGCCTCACTATTACTGCACGCTTTGCTGATAAGCGAATTCTCGTTTACCCTGCCCGATCTGGATAACGATGACCCGCAGACACTGGATATGCGGCTGGTGCAACCTCAGCCAGCCCCAAACAAGCCGGCAGACCTTAAACAAAAAACTGCAACGCTCACCAAGCCAAAACCCAAACTGATTAAACAGGAATCACCCCCGCCTGCCGCACCCAGCCCACAACCGGCAGCAGAAACAGCCGCCGTCACAGATAACACTGCGAATACAGCGCCAACTAACGCAGAACAAATAAGCACCGAGGATTCCAGCACCGACATTGACAACGAACTGCACAACACAGCGCAAAGCAAGCTACCAGAAGAAGCCAGACAACCTGCCTACCGCCATGTAGAAACCGAATTTGAGGTCAGCCGTGGCATTAACACTACGGCGGTGGGCATTACAAAAATTGTCTTTAATATTGATAACACCGGCAAATACTCTATTAACAGCCAGACTCAGGCCAAAGGTTTGGCTTCCTTATTTTTTGGTAATCTCGTACAAAAGAGTGAAGGCAGTGTCACAGAGAATGGCTTAAAACCTGATTTTTACTCATATCAATACGGAAATGACACAAAAAAACTGCAAAGCGCAAATTTTGCGTGGGGAGATAGCCTGTTACACCTGCATAACGCTAAAGGTGACAGTACTATAGCGCTGGCAGCAGGTACACAAGACTTTTTAAGTTTTATGTATCAGTTCATGTACGTGCCGCCACTAGATAGCATGCAAATCACCATGACTAACGGTAAGAAGCTACGCACCTACCATTACAGTTTTGAGGGGGAAGAAGTGCTAAGCACCAAGCTTGGTGAGTTGAACACCATGCACATAGTTAAAAGCAGCGGTGAAGATGAAAAAACCGAAATCTGGCTTGCCACAGATTATCAAAACTTACCGATTAAAATCCGTAAAACGGAAAAAAACGACAGTATCATCGAGCAAACTGTATCAAATATCTCCGCTAATTAAAGGTCTTGGCGCTGCCTTTTTATTTACCAACAACCCGCTGTAGTAGGCGTATGCGCGCCAGTGCTTGATATCGTCATGGTTCCGCATTTATCCTCGTCCTGTCCAGTGGTTGGCACTGCCTGTAAGGTATAAGTGGTGGCATCCGGTTCTACAGAAAAGCTAATATCATACTTGACTGCTGACCCACTAGCCCCTTTAGGAACCACAGATGACAGCACAGCCGCACCGGTATAAGTGTTGTTAGTGGTGAAATAACGCTCCATGAATTGCGAGGTTTCCAGCAGTATCGCCTGCGCATCCGCACGGCTGGCTGCACGCACGTAGTTTTGATAGGTAGGCAATGCAATGGCTGACAATATACCGATGATGGCGACCACCATCATAAGTTCTATCAAACTAAAGCCGCGCAGCCGCACCATGTTGGCAAACGACCAGTGCGTAATCTTGAACGTTCTTCCTGCTACACTCATCTGAACAACTCCCTCCAATTAACGCCGCCTAATGCTTCCTGTGCTTTTGATACAGCACCACCCGTTGCTCCACCGTCCTCCACGCCGCCAACGACGATACCATCTCTGGTTGTAGTCGTTGTAGTGGTATCGCCGGTAGTAATGGTTGTAGTAATGGTAGTGCTGCCGTCCGCATTCGCCACTCTAGTTACAACAGTAGTTGTCACTGTACCGTCAGCATTCGTCTTCGTAGTGGTTGTAGTGCCAGACTCCGGCGCTGTCCCCCCAGCACCAAACGCTCCATCCTTAGGGTCGGTTGAACCGGCCGCAGGGGTAGCCGCTATCGCATCACTGGTAGAAGTATCCTCTTCAGGATTCATGAGCCAGCCTGAATCGGCCATACATAGCTTATTAGGGTGATGCCAGAAGGCAGTGTATTCAGCAATCAATTTATCCTTACTGCCTGTTTTTAAAACATATCCCAGTTCAGGATGCCCAGCAACGTTAAGCTCGATATCACTATCCGTTACCGTAGTATCAACAATCTGGAAAGTTAATGCCCCATCACGCCGTTCGCCATTTGGGCCATCATCTCCACCACTCACTACACATGAGTAATCGCTAGGATGCAGACCCGCACGCACAACGCCGGTACCCCAGTCTTGAGACTTGAAGGCCTCAAGCGGTAGATTAAATTTCAAGGTGCCGATATTTGCCAGCGTATAGGTAGGCAGTGCCGCAACTGTCAAACCGGAAGTGGTTTGATAATCATAGACATTGACATAATCCGCACCACCGATACTTAGCTTGGCAGCGGGCGAGTACGCCTGATTGGCAACCAGCACTTTGAACTCGGTTGGCGCTGATGTCGTCGTAAAGACATCAGATACAGTTACTTTGTTATAAGTCCATACCGTACTTTTACCACTACCGCTTTTCTTGGTATAAGTATTGATCTCTGATTTTTGAGTAGTAGTGAAAGTAGTTACTGAAGGCAAACCACTGACTGCTACCGGCGTAGTCGAAGTAGAACTGATAACTTGAGGCGTGCCAGCGACATTGATTGTTGTAGTGCCTGGAGGCGGGTTCCTGCCTGTATAGGTAAGCCCTGTTTGAGTCTTGATAGTGCTTCTTGTGACAGCGGACTGCGACTTAACGCGGCTTAACTTATGCAGACTTTGACTAGGGTTAAGCATATCAACACCAGTCACGTCATAAATATCATCATATTCATGCACGTGGGTGTAATAGAGACCTAATCCATCAGTACCAGTGTAAATTTTGCCGGGAGATGCGCCTGTAGTGTCTTTACAATTGGTATCGCAGTAGATATCAAAGTCAAAATGCCCGCCGGAAACCCCGCGGCCAGGGCTAACCGTTGTTTGCACGACCGGGGGTAAAACATTACGGTCAAAGCTGGCAAGATATAAATCGAGGCCTGTAGTGGCAAAACCTGTCAGCTGTGAACGTACCCCAGCACCCATGTGGCGGCCCACAGGGCTTACCGCAGCAGCGCTAACAGTGATTTGATCAAGCGCGGTAAATTTCAGGTCTCCGTTCAGATCAAACATGACCGAGCCATTATCACCGCCGGTAATCGCATTCAACTGCATCCACCAGTTTTCACCCGGAGGCGTTGAATTTGCATTGATAGTCGGGTTGCTGCTTAAAAACAGGAAAACAGAACCTGTTACAGTCGCACCATCACCCACAACACGCTCACCGCCAACCAATGCAGTCTTCCAACCCATATGGTGTTTGGTTCCGCTTGCCTCACCGCTTACAAAGGCATTCCAATTGGGCACGTTATTACTTGCCCTGCGCACACGTATTGAAGGCGTAACGCCAGTATATTCTTCCTCAGTCAGGGTTTGAGTTAGCAAGTCACTGTTGGCAGAATATGCAGCAGGCTTATCCCATATGCCATATGCATAATGAACTGCAGCATCTGCTTTATCAGCTGCAGTAAAGATTTGTCCGGTAACAAATGTCACCATGTAACCGCCATTGGGGTGCAACTTGAGGCTTGGTGCCATGGTAATTGCCTGCGCCGGGCTGGTGGTAAACAGTTTAGTTGATGTCTTGGCAGACAAATCGAATTTCCACAAATTACCATCAATGTCGCCAGCGTAGGCATAATCCGCTTTGCCATCGGAATTGGAGTCTAATATAGTAGGGGAAGATAACCCATTAGGACTGGTCGAGCTGCCGGCACCCGCATCAATCTCGGCGATCTTTTCACCCGTCACCGAATTAATGATAAATAATGAGGAGTGCCCATTGCCAGTGTTACCAGGGTTGTTTACGGTATCGCCGTTATTGTAGCCATTAGCAACGATGAGTGCCTCCGTGCCATCTGGCAACGTTGCAAACACTGGCTTGCCATAAGTATGGCCCAAGTTGGCAAAGCCTGTGCTTTTGTTGGTAATTTCCCATAGAATTTTACTGGCAGCGTCATCTTCATCGATAGGAACTGCGGTAATATCCAAAGCAAATAATCCCATGCCGCCACCGCCCAAGCCACCTGCCAGAATACTTTGACTGCCCAAATTACGTGCGGCTAACTGTCCATCCACAAAATACTTGTGTACATAAGGTGTAACTTTAAGTGCTGATAGTTTTGGAATCAGCATTGACGGGATATAAGCAAAGCGCTCTGCGCCAGAGTTGGCGTTAAAGGCATGCAGCATGCCATCATTAGCACCAACAAACACCGTCCGGTCTGTGCCATCATTCCAATATACCGGCGTTGAATGGATAATATCTCCCAGCACACTATTGCGCGAACGATAAGTGCCGCCAGTGCCGGTGATTACTTCATTACTGCGGTCACCCCGGATGTAATCAAGTACCGGCGAAGTAGCCAAAGCAGAAGATGCAGAATCCAGTGCCAGTTTTTGAGCTGAGGATAAATTTCCCCAGCGGAAAGCTATTTTTGTGCCGTCAGTGTGCGTAGTAACAATGTTGCGGCCGGTATTAAAGTTTTGTGCATCCACCATGCTGTCCGCACCGTTGCCACCACCCCAGTCATCTATGTCAGAAACAGCACCGGAAGTGGATATTGCATAAGAATGCAGGTCTCCACTCCAATCCAAAGAGCTATAGTCAATAGTAAAAAGCGACTGACTACCAGCAGATAATGTATAACCTGACGCCACAGGCGAGCCGACATAGCCCACGGGTTGCGTGGCGTAGGTTGTAGAATCGACCCAATCCGGGATAAATGGCGTGGCGGCTAAAGCTGCCAATGGCAACAACCATAGAAATTTTAAGCTTAATTTTTTATGCGTTTTCATATGCTGGTCCTGACGCTGTAGATTCCAATTTTGGCTTTCATAATTTCTTAAGTTAGCCACAAAGATTTTTAGCAAAAGTTGGCGGTAGATGTCGGTAAGTTCCTTGCGTAAACATCTCGGAAGAATCCTGTCCGACACCACGCACGGTGATACGGAATAACACTGTAGGGCATTTTTGCCCGGCTCTCGGAGGATCGTTATATATGTGCTCAATGTAATAGCTAGGCTGGCTGCTTACACCTGCCAGCTGCGATGCCACGTTTGCAAATGTACGCGTTTTACCTGCATCACCCCAATCAGGCGCGCTGCCATTTTTGCAATATCCGTTGGTGCATGCAGCAGTAAAAGCGCTGACATCAAAGGGCGAGAACGGCGCCGCCGTAAATATTGTTTTTACATCACGCAGCATTGCCTCTGATGCCTGCAATGCCATTTGCCGGTTACGTACGTTTGCTGCCATGCGTTCTTCAAGCGTAGCTGTACGCATCACCGACACCACGATCAGGGTCAGGACTACCAGAAATATCAAACCGGTGAGCAAAATTACACCGCGCTGTTTTGTGCGCGTATGTTGCATTGAAGGCTTGGATATAAAAATCACCATGAGTAGTTTCTCACTGCAAATGTAGCACTGTATTGCTGTCTCAAATATCCATCTGTACTGGTGATGGTTTCACCATCGTAGACATAGGTCTGACTACTGTTAGCCGCCGCCTTGTCAGAAGGGCCACGAACAAGCAGATTAACGCGTACAGATGCCACCTGAGTAAACTCTGCCGTTGTGAGGTTGGATTTATACTCCGAAATAGTGCCGTCTCTTTCGGGGTCGAGGCCATAGCTGACTTGCATATCTTCAACGTTATCAACCACAACCGTACCATTGCAGGTAAGCGTAGTGCCATCCACGGCAAAAGCAAAAGTCATCAATCCCGAAGCAACAGCAACACCATCACAACCAGTCTCTCCACCCGTCTGCGCCTCATATTGAACAGTGATCGTATCGGGAGTGCCAGTATTATCCACCCCAGCTAAGGCAGTGCCAGTAAAGGGATCGCCTGTCAATATGCGGGCATCAGTAATAGCGCCGGCCTGACGCACGGCTTTACCAATTACCTCCAAAGCATTACGGCCACTTTCCTGCATACGTGACACATCATCAAAAGTCCGGTTAACTTGCTGACTCCCCAGAAAAAAGTAACCTAATGCCATCAGAATCACCAAGCCGATGGCCGTACTAACCATCAACTCGACCAAGCTGACGCCACGCTGGTTTCTTTCAAGACTGAAACAATCTATCGTCATAACTTTGTCTCTACAGCTAATTGCTGGGTGCTACTGCCACCATTGGCACGGGAGTCATCCCATTGAACGGTAACAGTCACTTTATTCGGCGTCACTGCCACACTACCGGTGCCTGATGGCAATGCACTTGCAAGTTTTAATCTCCAGGCAGTCATATCCTCCAAAGGAATTCCGGCTCCAGCTGGCTCGGCACCTATTGCCAGACTGTATGGAGAAGGATCCAGACTAGCCTGAGCCCTGTTTGCGCGCATGCTGTCAATAATATCGTTAGCAAGCCAACTGGCCTGAGAGCGCGCATAAGAGCTATGGTTGGCCTTCAGGCCGCTGGCAATCAAGCCGGCAATACCGAGCAAACCAAAGGTGATGATAACGATAGTTACCAAAACCTCTAACATAGCGAATCCGTTTTGTTTACGCATGTTTACACCCAATTAACTGCACGGCCCAGGATCATTCACTACACTGGGTCGGCCAGTACCTGCACTTAAAATAATATCCTTACCCGCAAGGTCGGTTAGATTACTGCACAAATCCAATTGCCCTGTTTGTGCAGACAGCCCGTTAGACTGGTATGAGATAAAATCCGCCACTCCATTATCAGCCGTTATCGTGCTGCTCCCGGCCAATGCTGCATGTACCTTTAGAACGACATCCGCACCATCAACCGTACCTACAGTTCCCGTATCATTAAAAACAATCCATCCTTGCGCCCATGTGTCTGCAGTGGTGCATGCAGCACCATCGGCACTTTTACACATAGTCACCCTTGCGTTGCGTTTCACTGCCTCAGAGCGCGTAAAATGCAACATGGTTAAAAATTCATTTACCTGCGCACTCATACGTGAACTTACAACAAGCCGCTGGTAATTTGGAACAGCAATTGATGTAACAATAGCAAGAATGGCTACTGTTACCATCATTTCAACTAGCGTAAATCCACGATAAAATTTTCTCATTTGATTACTACCTTTTCACTCATAATATATATTGAACTTGACAATCAGCAATGTCTACCAGCAACCGATAATCGGTAAAATTTACCGAACAAGTGGTTACTTACCACCCACCTGCACAGTCAAAAACGAACTACCATAAAACGGTGGTAGAATAATCCGTTAATATGGCTGTAAATTATCTGGTTTCACCTAACATTATTCTCACAAAATCATGAATACAACCACAAAGAAACTCATATTGTTTTTACTCACCTGCCTGGCACTGGAAGCATGCGGCACCAAAGGCCCGCTTTACATCCCGGAACGGCAATACCCACAACCAACTCAAGCCGAATAAATGGATTGATTTTATTTTTAATATTATTTAAGTTATCACCGTGAACGCATTTAATTTCAAAGACAACACACTGCATGCTGAACATGTAGCCCTTAACCAAATCGCAGAAAAATTTGGCACACCATGCTATGTCTACTCAAAATCTGCACTTACGCAGGCATTTGAGCGCTTTAATGCCGGCTTTAAAGGAAGTGATCATCTCGTTTGTTTTGCGGTCAAATCCAATCCCAGTCTTGCTATTTTGAATCTGTTTGCCAAATTAGGCGCGGGTTTTGATATTGTTTCCGGTGGCGAACTAGCCAGAGTAATTGCCGCAGGCGGTGATCCGTCTAAAGTCGTGTTTTCCGGTGTGGGCAAAACCGTGGATGAAATGCGCGCAGCACTGGATGCCGGAATTTTCTGTTTTAACGTAGAATCTGCCAGTGAACTGGTACGCCTGAACGACATTGCAGGCTACATGGGTAAAGTCGCACCGGTTTCATTACGCGTGAATCCCAATGTAGATGCCAAGACGCACCCTTACATTTCAACGGGTTTGAAAAATAATAAGTTCGGCGTAGCGTATGAAGACGCGCTGGATATTTATCTGCAGGCTGCTGCGATGCCTAATATCTCCATCCACGGCGTAGATTGCCATATTGGCTCACAAATCACTGAGCTATCTCCATTTCTAGATGCGTTTGATCGCGTGCTGGCACTGATAGATGCGCTGGAACAGAACAGCATCCATATTCAGCATATCGACCTTGGCGGCGGCATCGGCATCTGCTACAGCGATGAGACACCTCCTGAGTTTAATGACTATGCGAAAGCCATGTTGGCTAAACTTGGTAAACGCAACATCAAACTGGTGTTTGAACCAGGCCGCGCCCTAGTGGGCAATGCCGGCGTACTACTGACTAAAGTGGAATATCTGAAACATACTGAAACCAAGAACTTTGCAATTGTTGATGCCGCAATGAACGACCTGATGCGCCCGGCACTCTATGATGCCTATCACGCAATCGAGCCTGTGCAGCCACGCATTGCCAATACGCAAAACTACGAAATCGTAGGGCCTGTATGTGAAAGCGGTGATTTTCTTGGACACGACAGAGAACTTGCTTTAGCTGAAGGTGACCTATTGGCAGTTATGTCTGCCGGCGCTTACGGCATGAGTATGTCCAGCAATTACAACACGCGCCCACGCGCCGCCGAGGTGATGGTTGACGACGTGGAATATCATCTGATCAGGAAGCGCGAGTTGGTCAAAGACCTATTTGCAGCCGAAAATATATTGCCAAACTCTTAGTGTTTTATATTAAAGGCAATCCAATCGTTGCACTTAATTCATAGCGCACTTAATTCATAGCGCACTTGATTAACTGGCAATAAATTTACGCAAAAGCCAAGGATAAGCACTTGCTGATTTTATCGGCATATATTTTACAGAAAAGAGATACTAAAGTTCTTAATTAAGTTTACTTTTTTCTTTTAACGCTATACCAGCTGCATATGTTGATAAACCACTACCAGAGATTACACCTGTAGATGAACCTGCTATTTCCATCTCTAACAATTGATACTTCCAGACCTGCTGAGTGATCAACAATACTTGGTAATAAAAAAAGCGAAGAATGTTCTTCGCTTTTTTTATTACATCATAGTTAACTTATTAGGGTTAACTATCAGATTAACGTAACTTACTAGTTATGGTAAGCGCGTTCACCGTGTGCACTGGTATCTAAACCTTCGCGTTCAGCTTCTTCGCTTACACGTAAACCAATCAGCACATCTACAATTTTGAAGGCAATGAATGAAACCACTGCTGACAACACAATCGCAGTTACTACCGCATAAACCTGTGCGGTCATTTGTGCACCGAAGTCGTAAGCTGCTACTCCGTTTGCAACATAATCAACCACACCTGCGCCGCCTAGTGCCGGGTTAACAAACACACCAGTAGCCAAGGCACCGAAGATACCGCCAACAGCATGGATACCAAACACATCCAATGCGTCATCGTAACCTAACCAGTATTTCACTTTTGCTACAAAGAAGTAGCAGATTGGTGAAACCAGCAAGCCGATTACGATTGCACCCATCGGGCCTACAAAACCACAAGCTGGAGTAATTGCAACCAAACCTGCTACCGCGCCAGAAGCCGCACCTAACATTGATGGTTTGCCTCTTAATGACCACTCAGTGAATGACCATGCCAAAGTAGCTGCTGCTGTTGCGGTGGTAGTGTTAACAAAAGCCAGTGCTGCATAACCGTTAGCTTCAAGGTTAGAGCCTGCATTGAAACCATACCAACCCACCCACAGTAAAGCTGCACCAACCATTGTTAAGGTCAGGCTGTGTGGTGTTAACGCTTCTTTACCGTAACCGATACGTTTACCAACCATGATTGCACCAACTAAACCGGCAACACCTGCATTGATGTGAACAACAGTACCGCCTGCAAAGTCCAGCGCGCCTTTAGCCCATAACCAGCCTGCGTTTGCTACAACTGTTTCCAGTGAGGCTGCATCAGTAATAGCATCAGGACCATCCCAGTACCAAACCATATGTGCCAATGGCAGGTAAGAGAATGTGAACCAGATTGCCATAAACAACAGAATTGCAGAGAACTTCATGCGCTCAGCAAATGCACCTACGATCAAAGCCGGTGTGATGGCCGCAAAAGTCAGTTGGAAGCCAACAAAAACTAGCTCAGGAATATAAACACCTTTGCTGAATGTTGCACCTAATGAATCAGGTGTAATGCCAGCCAGGAATGCTTTACTCAAACCGCCAAAGAATTGGCTACCGCCGGTAAACGCCACGCTGTAACCATAGATTGTCCACAAAACGGCCATCAGTGAGAAAATCATGAATACTTGCATTAATACGGAAAGCATGTTCTTTTGGCGAACCAAACCGCCATAAAACAGCGCCAAGCCAGGAATGACCATTAAGGTAACCAGTACCGTTGAAATCAGCATCCATGCCGTGTCACCTTTGTTAGGAACTGGTGCTGGAGCTGCTGCAGGGGCAGCCTCTGCTGGCGCTGCTTCTGTAGCTGGTATTGCTGCCGCATCGGCTGCAGGAGCGGTTTGTGTTGCAACAGCATCAGCAACCGGAGCTGCATCTTCAGCAAATGTATTTCCTGTAAAGCCAAGGCCTAACATCGTGACCAAGGCGAACATCGAGAGTATTTTTTTCATTTTCATCCCCTTATAAAGCTTCTACGCCGGTTTCACCGGTGCGGATGCGATAAACTTGTTCAAGATTAAAGACGAAAATCTTGCCATCACCAATCTTGCCGGTTGCTGCCGATTTTTCAATTGCTTCAATCACCTGATCTAGTAAATCGTCCTGAATGGCGATTTCAATTTTAACTTTTGGTAAAAAATCCACTACGTATTCAGCGCCGCGATACAGCTCGGTATGGCCTTTTTGACGACCGAAACCTTTTACTTCCGTAACAGTAATGCCTTGAACCCCTAAATTAGATAAGGCTTCTCTAACCTCATCTAATTTAAATGGTTTAATAATTGCGGATACAAATTTCATACCTACCTCCTGGTTCTGTCGGGATGCGGCACCGGCTTAAATTAAACCGATGCCGCTGGATTTAGCAATATGTAGCTAACTGATTAGAAAGTTTTTTGTACAAATAGCGTGAATTGGTCTTTTACTAGATTTTGGCCAGAGGCATCAGGTACAAACGTGCTTTTAGCCTCAACACTTGTGTAATAACCACCAACGTTTACACCATTGTCAAATGCTTTTGTTAAGCCCAATTTCCAGTCGGTGTAGTCAAAGTCGCTATTAGATACAGTGCCGGAAGTTCCGGTGAAATCTTGATAACCGACATGTGCAACTGCAGTATAGCCTTTACCGAATGGTAACGGCGCATTCAAGTTCAACTCAGTATATGTTGTACCGTCAGCATTATCGTAGCCGAAAGCACCATCAGAAACTACGGCTGAAACCTTACCGTTTAACCAGCCGTAGCTCAAGCTACCGTAAATTTCTGTTGTTTCAGCTGTTTTGATAGTAGGTTTTCTACTGCCTGGATAAATATATTGCAGCAAGCCTACGTTATAACTAATACCGGTATCGCCAATGGTGTTGGCAAAGCCACCATACACATCAAGCTCTAAACTGGAGCTTTTGTAATAAGCACCATCAGTTAACCAACTGATATTTGAACCCCAGGCACCGGCATAAAAACCGCTTGAGTGAGCGTAGTCTACGCCACCTTGCAATGCTGGATCTTCACGAGTTTGTGTCAAACCACGGAAAATGTATTGGCTGTATAAGCCCACGTTGTAGGTAACAGTATGTGGTGATGCTGGTGCAGCTGCTGGGGCAGCTTCTTCAGCCATAGAAATGGTAGGCACAGATAGTGCGCTTAATACTGCAAGTGATAGTAATGATTTACGCATATTGCTAACTCCTAAGAAAAGTGATTAATTTAAAAATACACACAGGATATTAAGCAAGGCATGTGCCAACAATTTTATTGTTATTAATCAAGAAGATACCAATATTGTTTATTTGATGCTTGATGTGATATTCCTTGATAATCTGCTAAACTACAAGCAAATTATCAAGGAATTTAATATGCTAGCCTCAAGTAAAATCAATGAAATATCCAATAAAATCAAAGATATAGTAAATTCTTCACCGTTGGGGGATGTAGAGAAAAACTTAAATGCACTATTAAAGGGCATATTCACCAAAATGGAACTCGTGACGCGCGAAGAATTTGAGGTACAAGCGGAGGTGCTGCGCAATACGCGGCATAAGCTTGAGCTGTTAGAGGCCAGACTGGCCGAGTTAGAAGCCCAGCAAGCTCACTGAACTGACGAATATGAGCCTGGCCGTACTCTATAGCCGCGCCTTAACAGGCATGGATGCACCGGAAGTAGTGGTAGAAGTGCATCTTGCTAACGGATTACCAAGCTTTACTATCGTTGGCTTGCCTGAAGCCGAGGTTAAGGAGAGTAAGGATCGCGTACGTGCAGCGTTGCAGAATGCGCAGTTTGAGTTCCCGGCGCGACGGATTACAGTGAATCTTGCGCCGGCAGACCTGCCGAAAGAAAGCGGTCGTTACGATTTACCGATAGCCTTGGGGATTCTCGCTGCCAGCGGGCAAATCCCTGCCGACACACTTTCCCGGTATGAGTTTGCGGGTGAATTGGCGCTTACCGGCGAACTGCGCCCGATTCGAGGCGCACTGGCCATGACTTATAAATCGCATCAAAGCGGCCGCGCCTTTATTCTGCCGCGCAATAGCGCAACAGAGGCCGCATTGGTGAGCGATGCGATAATTTACCCGGCAAACTCCTTACTTGAAGTATGCGCACATTTGAGCGGGCGCACTGCATTGGTGCAATTGCAAGCCAGCCCCCATGTTGCTGCTATCGCGTATTCAGACTTTAGTGAAGTCAAAGGACAGTCCGCTCCCAAACGCGCTCTGGAAGTTGCCGCTGCAGGTGGCCACAGCGTATTGATGAGCGGGCCGCCAGGTACCGGTAAAAGTATGCTGGCTAGCCGCTTTGCCGGCATTCTACCAAGCATGACTGAAATAGAAGCCTTGGAATCGGCCGCGCTGCAATCACTACAGGGCAATTACAAACTTGAGAACTGGAAGCGCAGGCCTTACCGCTCACCACACCATACGGCATCCGGTGTGGCTTTAGTCGGTGGCGGTGGTATTCCACGTCCCGGTGAAATCTCATTGGCACATCATGGTGTTTTATTTCTGGATGAACTACCTGAGTTTGATCGCAAAGTGCTGGAAGTATTACGCGAACCGTTAGAAAGTGGCCATATTACTATTTCACGCGCGGCACGGCAGGCTGATTTCCCGGCACAGTTTCAGCTGATTGCTGCGATGAACCCCTGCCCGTGTGGCTATTTGGGACATTTCAATAATAAATGTCGCTGCACGCCGGATCAGGTGTCACGCTACCGCGCCAAAATCTCAGGGCCATTGCTGGATCGCATAGATCTGCATATTGAAGTTACCGCACTCAAGGAAGATGAACTGACTAATGCCGCCGCCGCTGAAAATAGTGATGCTATCCGCACACGGGTGGAAAATGCACGCACACTACAATTGCAGCGTCAGGGTAAAGCCAATTATGCGCTTGGCAGTCTGGAAATAGATCAATACTGCCAGCCTGACGATGCCGGACTAAGCTTACTTAAAACCGCGATTTCGCGGCTTAATTTATCTGCCCGCGCCTATCATCGCATCCTTAAAGTTGCACGTACGATTGCCGATCTGGCAGGTGAAATAAATATTAAGCCAAACCACATCGCTGAAGCCGTGCAATATAGACGCGGCGAACTATAGCAAAAGACTCTTGAGTGCTGCTATAAATATGTATTTATAGAAACGCTTATATGCTTGCATGGTAAAATCACGCAACATTAAATGATGAACTTTCATGAGCCAACTGACTATATCACCCACTGAAATCAAACTACGCGAGCTATTAAAACATCGCATCCTTATTCTGGATGGCGCGATGGGTACCATGATTCAGCAATACAAACTGACCGAAGCCGATTATCGTGGCGCGAAGCCAAACGGAGAAAAAGGTCGTTTTGCCGACTTCAAGGCACCAGCAGGTGAGCGCGAACTGTTTGTTAAAGGCAACAATGAGTTGCTTACGCTCACGCAACCTCACGTGATTCAGGAAATCCACGAAAAATATCTGGCTGCTGGTGCCGATATTATCGAAACCAATACCTTTGGTGCAACCAGCGTAGCTCAGGATGACTACCACATGGCGCATCTGGTATACGAGATGAACGTGGAGGCAGCCAAGCTCGCCAAAGCAGCCTGCGCCAAATACAGTACGCCTGATAAACCACGTTTTGTTGCTGGCGCATTAGGGCCCACACCCAAAACCGCCTCTATTTCTCCAGACGTGAATGACCCGGCTGCGCGTAATGTGAGTTTTGACCAGTTGGTAAATGCGTACCTTGAGCAAACACGTGGTTTAGTGGCTGGTGGTGCGGATATTCTAATGGTGGAAACCATTTTTGATACGCTTAACTGTAAAGCGGCCTTGTTTGCGATAGATACTTTCTTTGAAGAGCATGGCAGCCGTTTACCGATTATGATTTCCGGCACGGTAACCGATGCTTCTGGCCGTATTTTATCCGGTCAGACTGTTACTGCATTCTGGCATTCTGTGCGCCATGCCAAGCCGCTAACTATCGGCCTGAACTGTGCGCTGGGCGCCACGCTGATGCGCCCCTATGCAGAAGAGTTGTCAAAAATCGCAGATACCTTTGTATGTATCTACCCCAACGCCGGCCTGCCCAACCCGATGAGTGACACTGGCTTTGATGAAACGCCAGCCGTGACTTCCAGCCTGGTGAAAGAATTTGCGATAAGCGGCTTTGTGAATATCGCCGGTGGCTGCTGTGGCACAACACCACCCCATATCAATGCCATCTATGAATCTATTAAGGATATTCCGCCGCGTCAAGTGCCGGAAATACCTCCGTACACCAGATTATCTGGTTTAGAACCGTTCATTATTGATGAAAATTCCCTGTTCGTGAATGTGGGTGAGCGCACCAACGTCACTGGCAGCAAGGCGTTTGCACGCATGATCATCAACGAGCAGTATGAAGAAGCGCTAAGCGTAGCGCGCCAGCAGGTGGAGAATGGCGCGCAAGTAATTGACATCAACATGGATGAGGGCATGCTGGATGCGGTAAAAGCCATGACGCATTTCCTGAACCTGATCGCTTCCGAGCCTGATATTGCGCGCGTGCCGATCATGATTGACTCATCCAAATGGTCGGTAATTGAGGCTGGTCTCAAGTGTGTACAGGGCAAAGCCATTGTTAACTCTATTTCGATGAAAGAAGGCGAAGCCGAGTTTCTGCGTCAGGCTAAATTGTGCCGTCGCTACGGTGCTGCCGTCATCGTGATGGCGTTTGATGAAAAAGGCCAGGCCGATACGTACGAGCGCAAAACTGAAATCTGTAAACGGGCTTATGACCTGCTGGTGCAGGAAATTGGTTTTCCGCCGGAAGATATTATTTTTGACCCGAATATCTTTGCTATCGCCACTGGTATTGAAGAGCATAACAACTATGCAGTGGATTTCATCAATGCTACGCGCTGGATCAAACAAAACCTGCCGCACGCCAAAATCTCCGGTGGCGTTTCCAATGTGAGCTTCAGCTTCCGCGGCAATGACCCTGCGCGTGAGGCGATACATACCGTGTTCCTCTACCACGCCATCAAGGCGGGCATGACCATGGGTATTGTCAACGCCGGCATGATGGGCGTATACGACGACCTGGACCCGGAGCTTCGTGAACGTGTGGAAGATGTGGTGCTAAACCGCAGGCCGGATGCTACCGAGCGCATGATCGAGATTGCCGGCACCTTAAAAGCCGGCGGCAAAAAAGAGGAAGCGACGCTGGAATGGCGCGGGACGCCGGAACATCCGGTCAGCGTGCAGAAGCGCCTGGCGCATGCCATGGTGCATGGCATCACTGAATTTATTGTGGAAGATACCGAAGAAGCGCGCCTGGAAGTGATGAATAAAGGCGGCCGCCCGATTCATGTGATTGAAGGCCCGCTGATGGACGGCATGAACGTGGTGGGCGACCTGTTCGGTCAGGGCAAGATGTTCCTGCCGCAGGTGGTGAAGTCTGCGCGTGTCATGAAACAGGCGGTTGCACACCTGATTCCGTTCATTGAAGAAGAAAAAGCGCTGGAAGAAAAACGTACCGGCATCGTTGCCAAGCCCAAAGGCAAGGTGGTGATTGCCACGGTTAAAGGTGATGTGCACGACATCGGCAAAAATATTGTGTCCGTGGTGCTGCAATGCAATAACTTTGAAGTGGTGAATATGGGCGTTATGGTGCCGGCGGCCGAGATTCTGGCGATGGCTAAAGCCGAGAATGCCGACATTATCGGTTTATCAGGTTTGATCACGCCATCACTGGAAGAAATGGCTTACGTTGCCAAAGAGATGCAGCGCGACCCGCATTTCAGCGGTTTGAAAACGCCGTTGCTAATTGGTGGCGCAACAACTTCACGTGCGCATACGGCAGTGAAAATTGCCCCACACTATGACGGCCCGGTAATCTACGTGCCGGATGCCTCGCGCTCGGTAGCGGTGATGCAGTCGCTGCTGACGCCGGAAACCAAAGACAGCTATATTGCCGAAGTGCAGGCTGATTATGAAAAAGCACGTAACCAGCATGCCAATAAAAAAGGTACGCCGCTGCTGACGATTGAACAGGCACGCGCCAATAAAGCAAAGCTTGTATTCTCAGGCGATAACGCACCGATCAAGCCAAAATTTATCGGGCGTCGTGAGTTCAAAAATATCGATTTGGGCCTGATTGCGAAATACATCGATTGGTCGCCATTTTTTCAGACTTGGGATCTGGCCGGTGCTTACCCGGCGATTCTGAGTGATCACGTAGTCGGTGAAGCAGCAAGCAAAGTGTTCGCCGAAGCGCAGGCCATGCTGAAAAAAATCATCGATGGCCGCTGGTTAAGCGCCAGCGGCGTGATTGCACTGATGCCGGCCAATACCGTCAACGATGACGATATAGAGCTTTATACCGATGAGTCCCGTAAGGAAGTGGCATTCACCTGGTACGGTATGCGCCAGCAGACTGTGAAACCGGTAATTGACGGTATAGCACGCCCTAACCAGTGCCTGAGTGATTTTATTGCACCCAAAGGGGCAGATGATTACATAGGCCTGTTTGCAGTGAGCGCAGGTATGGGCATGGAAAAACGCTTGGCGCAGTTTGAAGCCGCACATGATGATTACAGCGCGATTATGTTCAAGTCGCTGGCAGATCGCTTGGCAGAAGCCTTTGCTGAATACATGCACGAGCGCGTGCGTACTGACTTGTGGGGCTATGCGGCAGATGAAAAACTGGACACGGAAGCGCTGATCAAGGAACAGTATCAAGGCATACGCCCGGCACCGGGTTACCCTGCGTGTCCTGATCACACCGTGAAGGCGGATATGTTCAAGCTGCTGCAATGTGAAGAAGTCGGACTATCGCTGACAGATTCATTTGCGATGCAGCCGGCGGCCGCTGTGTCAGGGTTTTACTTTGCACATAAAAATGCAAAATATTTCAGTGTGGATAAAATCGGTGAAGACCAGTTGCTGGATATGGCAGAGCGCAGAGATCTGCCTAAGGAATATCTGGAACGCTGGCTTGCCCCGAATTTAAGCTAATCTAATACTTTTTAATAATAACTAGAAAATTATGCATATCCACATTTTAGGTATCTGCGGCACATTCATGGGTGGCATTGCGGTGCTAGCGAAGCAGGCCGGGCACAAGGTCACGGGCTGCGACGCTAACGTTTATCCGCCAATGAGTACACAGCTGGAAGCACAAGGCATAGAGCTAATTGAAGGCTTTGCGCCGGAGCAGACTAAACTCAACCCGGATATTTACGTGATCGGCAATGTGGTGTCGCGCGGTAACCCGCTCATGGAAGAAATCCTCAATCGTGGCTTGCCCTATATTTCAGGTCCGCAATGGCTGGCCGAGAATGTATTGCAGGGAAAATGGGTGCTGGCAGTTGCTGGTACGCACGGCAAAACCACGACCAGTTCCATGCTGGCGTGGATACTCGAATATGCCGGTCTGGCACCGGGCTTTCTAATTGGCGGCGTGCCGGAGAATTTTGGGGTGTCTGCTCGCTTGCCTCAAACGCCGGCGCAAGACGCCAAAAGCACTTCTCCATTTTTTGTGATTGAGGCGGATGAGTACGACACGGCCTTTTTCGACAAACGCTCCAAGTTCGTACATTACCGTCCACGCACTGCAGTGCTGAATAATCTGGAATTCGACCATGCCGATATTTTTGAAGACCTGGCAGCGATTGAAAAACAATTCCACCATCTGGTGCGCACTGTGCCACAGCAAGGGCTGGTGGTGACGAATGGCAAAGAGGCCAGCCTGCAGCGTGTGATTGATAAAGGCTGCTGGACACCGGTAGAAAAATTCGGCACGGATGACGACTGGCAGGCTGCTAACGCGCATGGCGATGGCAGTTTTGATGTGATCTATAAAGGCAAGTCACTAGGCCGTGTAGCGTGGAATTTGCTCGGTGAACATAATCGCATGAATGCGCTGGCAAGTATTGCTGCAGCGCGCCATGCCGGTGTAGCGGTTGATATGAGCATTGCCGCGTTAACTGAATTCCGCAACGTAAAACGCCGTATGGAGTTACTCGGTGTAGTAAACCAAATCAGTGTATATGATGACTTTGCCCATCACCCGACCGCGATTGAAACCACGGTAGCGGGTTTACGCGCTAAGGTTGGTAAAGCACGTATATTGGCAGTACTGGAGCCGCGCTCAAATACCATGAAGCTGGGCGTAATGAAAAGTGCATTGCCAGCCAGCCTGAAAGACGCTGATCTGGTGTTCTGTTATCAGGCAAATCTGGGCTGGGATGCTAAAGAAGCATTGGCGCCTATCAGTGGCAAAACTCAGGTACATGATGATTTGAGTCAACTGGTGGCAGCCATTGCGCAGCAAGCACAGACAGGCGACCATGTGCTGGTGATGAGTAACGGTGGCTTTGGCGGCATTCATCAAAAGCTGCTTGATGCGCTAAAATTAGTTGCATAATCTAAGTGTAAAATTTGGCTAAAAGCGCATGAAAATTAAGTTAGATGCAACTCCACTTATGATGAAGCTGAAGTCCTTGAGCCTTATGAGTATAGCGCTCTGGCTCTCATTTACGTTGCACGCAGCAATACTTAGCATCCATTTTGAGCCTGAACTGAAAAAATTCAGGGATAACTTGCCGATACTGGAAGTGGTACTGGTTAATGCCAAGACACAGTCTAAACCAGAAAACACGGATGTTTATGCGCAGGCCAATTTAGACCGTGGCGGCAATACCGAGCTGGATCGCAAAATGAAAACCGCGTTGCCGGTATTAAAGCAGCAGCAAACAGAAGTTACCCCTAAACCCGTCGCCAAAACCAGGCAGGCGGCCCAAGCAACTCTTCAGGCCGCCAGTGAAACGCATGAGCAGAAACGTGTTGCCGAGCTGGAAAAGCAGGCGCAGGAGTTAATGACGCAAGTTAAAGCGACCAAAGCCATAGAGTCACAGCCGGTGCAAAAAGCAGCTACTAAAGAAACACAAACTGAAAATCAGGCAACGCCAACTAAAAAGCTTAATTTACAAGATATTTCAGCCGCCGCTCTGGAAATGGATAGGCTGGAAGCCATTATCTCCAAGCAGCAGGATGATTATCAAAAACGACCCAAACGCAAATTTGTGGGCGGACGTACCAAAGAGTATAAATATGCACTTTATGTTGAAGCATGGCGGCAGAAAGTAGAAAAGATCGGGAATCTGAATTATCCGGAAGCCGCCAGAGATCTGAAGCTGTATGGTCAATTACAGATGACCGTGTCAATTAAGCCTGACGGTAGCATAGAATCGATAGAGGTCAATCGCAGTTCCGGACATAAAGTGCTGGATGCGGCAGCTAGGCACATTGTGGAGTTAGGCGAGCCCTATGCACAATTCCCTGAGGATATACGCAAAGAGGTAGATATTCTGAGTATTACCAGGACTTGGACATTTACCAAAGAAGACAGCCTAGCCACTGAATAGCGATTATCTTTTTAATTTCTACGTTGTTATTCTTGCTTACCGTACTATTCGTACTGTCTGCACTCGAATGCCTAGTACAAATTAAAAATCTTAATGGCTTTGGTTAGCTTGAAATGTAAGAAATTCAGCGTTGCTTTACGAATTGATATGAGAAAGTTATGACAAACTATTTTAAACACCACATATTTTTCTGCCTCAATCAACGCGAGGATGGCTCTGCCTGCTGTATGGACAAGGGTGCGGAAGCTGCGTTTGACCATATGAAATCCCGCGTGAAAAAACTTAACCTGAACGGTAAAGGCAAGGTGCGTGTAAACCGTGCCGGCTGTTTTGACCGTTGTGGCGAAGGCCCGCTGCTAGTGGTTTATCCGCAAGCAGTCTGGTACACCTTTGTGGATAATGACGATATTGATGAAATCATTGAAAGTCACCTGCAAAACGGCAAAATCGTTGAGCGGCTTGTGGTTGCCTAAGCTGCTGTTTTAAGTGCCAGGATCAGTCCCGGTGCTAGTCTGTGTTAAGCGCGCATGTAATATGCGCGTTTAGTTTTTCTGCGAGCAGTTTTACCGTTGCAGCATCAAGTGCAGCCGGCTTGTTTTCGCGTAGCGCCTCACCCCAATGCGAGTTGGGGAAGTGCTTGTCATTCTCAAAGCGTGGGATCACATGCCAGTGGATGTGCGGTGTTTTGTTGCCCAGGCTTGCCAGATTAATTTTGTCCGGATTGAACATTTCCCTGAGCGCGAGTTCAACTGCAAACACGGTTTTCATCATGCGGGCACGCTCGACTGGCACAAGGTCGGTCATTTCTTTGATATGCGCCAGCAGTTCTACCCGGCAGTAGGCCGGGTAATCGGCATCATTTAACAGCACGACACGGCAGAAATCATCCTGCCATAGTATCGTATGCGTGCAAGGCTGGCACAGTGCGCAAGTCATGTTATGAGGCTGCCAGCATGCGGTCTAAGGTCAGCTTCGCCAGCTTGGCTTCATGCGCAGGAACCTTGATCTGGTTAACCACATTGCCTTCAGCTAGGTTCTCCAGCACCCAGGCCAGGTGCTGCGGGTCGATGCGTGCCATAGTTGAGCATTCACACACCACATGGCTCATGAACTGCACTAGTTTGCCTTCAGGTTTCATCTGTTCCGCCAGGCGTGTAACCAGATTGAGTTCGGTGCCAACCAGCCATTTGGTGTTTGGCGGTGCTTCACTCACGGTTTTCAGGATATATTCAGTTGAACCCACGTAATCCGAGTTCTGGCAAACTTCAAACGGCGCTTCCGGGTGAGAAATCACAAAGCCATCCGGGTGTTCTGCACGGAACTTGGTAATGTTTTGCAGGCGGAACATCTGATGCACGGCACAATGGCCTTTCCATAGCAGGATCTTGGCATTTTTGATTTGTTCAATGGTCAGGCCGCCCATAGGCAGGTCAGGATCCCATACCGGCATCTGCTCTAATGGAATACCCATCTTGTAACCGCTCCAGCGTCCCAGGTTCTGGTCCGGGAAGAACAGCACTTTTTCACGTTGCGCAAAGCCCCATTCCAGAATTTTTGGGGCATTGGTACTGGTACAGACGATGCCGCCATGCTCACCGCAGAATGCTTTTAAATCTGCCGCAGAGTTGATATAGGTAATCGGTGTAACCTGCTCATCAAAATTCAATACTTTGTTCAGTTCGCGATAGCTGCGCTCGACTTTGGCAAGGTTGGCCATATCAGCCATAGAACAGCCGGCTGCCATATCCGGCAAAATAGCGATTTGTTCTGGACGACTTAAAATATCGGCCACTTCAGCCATGAAATGTACACCCAGAAATACGATATATTCAGCATCTACTTCGGATGCGTAGCGTGATAACTTCAATGAATCACCGGTATAGTCAGCATGACGATACACGCTCTCATGCTGATAATGGTGGCCCAGAATCACCAGACGTTTACCCAGTTTCTCTTTTGCGGCAATAATGCGGCGCTGGCAGTCTGCGTCTTCTACAGCTTGAAATTTCTCAAATTTGATCGGTGAAATTTGCATATATTTTTAAGTGATGAATAAAGCGTAAATGCTAAAAGTGCTTATTTTATAACGTTAATTGATGTCGTTCACCTAATCTTTTCAAGGCATCCACATTCGTCCACGAAAAAACGCGTTTTGCCGCTTCGCGCCAGTCTACCCATTCATAACGCACATGTTCATCCGGCGCGAGATTGATTGGTAAAGCGTTAGGCAGTTGCAGGCCAAAAAGGTGCTCACGATTCTCAGTCACGCCGGGCGCATAGCGATGACGCCAGTGGGGGTATATCTCGTATACATTAGAAGCTTTCCAGTCCTGCAAGTCATATTGCAGCGCATCCAGCCCGGTTTCTTCACCTACTTCACGAATCGCAGCTTGTAGTGGCGTTTCATCACCTTCTACACTGCCAGTGACAGATTGCCAGAAACCTGCTTTATCAGCACGCTCCATAATGAGCACTTGCAAATCCGGTGTATGAATCAAAACAAGTGCGGAAATCGGGGTTTTGTAGGTATTCAAAAGTTCAAAAAAACTATTTAACTGAAGATTTGGCAGGAGCAGCGGTTAGGTTTTTGGGCAGTTGAAATACCACGTGTTCTACAACACCTTGCAATTCCTGCACTTGATTGGCCCCCAGTTCCTGTAATCTGGCAATCACTTCCTGCACCAGTATTTCAGGGGCAGATGCCCCTGCGGAAACGCCGATTTTTTGTTTATTGAGTAACCATTCCGGTTTAAGGAAGCTGGCGTTATCTACCATGTAAGCTTCAATACCCTGATTCTGCGCTACTTCACGCAGGCGGTTTGAGTTAGAGCTATTCGGCGAGCCGACAATAATCACTAAGTCACAATCTTTCGCCATGATTTTTACGGCATCCTGACGGTTTTGCGTGGCATAGCAGATGTCATCACTCTTTGGCGCCTGAATGTTGGGAAAACGCGCTTTTAACGCTTCAATGACGCGTGCGGCATCATCCAGAGATAGCGTGGTTTGCGTAACAAAGGCAAGTTTGTCCGGATTGCTTACCTGCAAACTTACGACATCTTCCGGTGTTTCTACCAAGTACATGCCAATATTTTCGGCTTCTTCATCAGCTTGACCCGATTCAATCTGACCCATAGTACCTTCAACCTCAGGGTGGCCTT
>Ga0208396_100056_pt1 | contig 52750 bp, 44 predicted proteins | sample LakWasMet64_LOW9_2_FD_183896 | JGI IMG/M metagenome (GOLD analysis project Ga0208396, IMG submission 183896) | Freshwater sediment methanotrophic microbial communities from Lake Washington under simulated oxygen tension - Sediment Metagenome... | ecosystem: Environmental > Aquatic > Freshwater >... | reverse complement strand
CCTCATAGGCAAAAATTTTTCCGTTCTGGGTAAAATCAACAATAGGCTGAAAATAAATCTGCACATGCAAACTAATATCATCTAGCAACCATGAATGCAGACGCCTAGTATAAAAAATATTAAATGGGACAATGCCTGCAATCGTCTCTGCTGGATCCGTTGGATTAGCATCTTTTGCGATCATCACGTAGGAGTTTTCAAGTACCTGTTCTGATAGCTTGTCCGCAAGCTGATTGAGGATATCTGTTAATGATTTTTCATCATCAAAGTCAAAAATAAACACTGACTTTTCTGAATGGTGTATATGAGGTAGGTCAATATCGGCAAAATCAAAAGTCTGATTTGATGTATTCAAATATAATTTCATATGCTGGTTTTTCTTTTCTATGATCAAATAGTCTAAGAATGACCAAGCAATAACTACGCCAACACTAGTAACATAAAAGTCAAAAAAATTATTCAACTAAGTGAATGGATTATTTAAATAATCCATTCAAAATCGGCAAGACATTTTTTAATATCTCACCGAATTAATGCATTAACGCACCATTAAATGATGTGGTTAAGACTTTCAGGGCCAAATACTTCTCTGTGAATATTGTTTGGATTTACACCAAGTGCTAACAACGCATCTTGCTGATCATCCATAAATGTTTGTGGTCCACAGATGTAATAGAAACCATCTTTAAACTCATTTGAAATATAATCAGTCAAATCCATACGCCCTTCTCGTTCATCTATATTTTCTTTTTTCGACTCATTCAAAAAGAAAACGGCCTTTAGATGATTCAACACACTTTTAGCCTGCTGGACTTCGTCTAAATGTGCAATGCTAGCTCTGTTTCTAGCAGCATGTGCAAACAACACTTGACGAGTAGGATTGTTAGCAGAAATTTCTTTGATGATTGAAATCATCGGCGTGATACCAACACCAGCTGAGATTAACCCGATAGGTTGCTCATGTAAGATATCAGGAGTGAAGTTTCCACATGGATAACTAACGTCAATCACACTCCCCACTCTCACATGATGATGTAGCCAGTTTGATACGTTACCACGTGGCTTATACTCATCGCCCTTTTCACGCTTTACTGTAATTCTGTATGTATGATGTTGATTAGCGTCAGACAAGCTGTATTGCCTAATCTGCCTTAAATTCAAGTCATCTAGATGCACAGCCACACTGATGTATTGTCCAGGTTTGAATTTTGGTAAGGGTGACTGATCGTTCGCTTGTAATGTATAGGTCACCACATCATCTGATTGATGCGTTTTTTCTGATACTTTCAATTTTAGCCACTCATCCGGAAGTTGATTATTATCTTGATATAATCTATTTTCGGCATCAATGAGTGCGTCAGCCAAAAGACCATATGCCTCTTCCCAAGCTGCGAGTAACTCAGGCGTTGCTGCGTCACCCAACACACCTTTAATCGCACCAATTAAGTGATTACCAACAATTGGGTAATGCGCAGGTTTAATACCAACAGAAACATGCTTATGTACGATGCGCTCTATTACCGGTGCAAGTGCTGCGCTATTTTCAATATTTGCAGCATAAGCAAACACTGCTGCGGCTAAAGATTGCTGTTGCGACCCATTTGTCTGATTACCCATATTAAATAGATTTTTTAGTTCAGGATGTGATTCAAACATGTTTTTATAAAACATGGTGGTGATGGCTAAGCCATGCTGCCTTAAGACTGGAACACTTGCATCTATATATGGTTTTGCTTGCACTGATAACATCACATCTCCTTTAACTTGCATTTTAAATGCAACATTTATGTTCAAAAAAAACACTCGCGTGAGTGTCTGGTAAAACTAATTTACAAATTTAATTAACTATTGATCTCAATACACTTAAACACTATCCTACATAGCGCTGATGTAACTTAATAACCGCTTGTTGAGTTTTATGATCAACAATACTTTGCAAGCTGTACTTATTCATCTCTTCATAAAAGCTATTTAAGCCATGATCTAGTATTTCCTTTAAATTACATTGTCCACTCAAAACGCAAAGCGGCTCAGCGCAATTAATAAGCGAGGTTTTATTCTCAAGCTCACGTAACACATTTCCTAACTTTAATTCGGATGGCAATACCCCAAGTTTCAAACCACCTGCTCTCCCACGCGTTGCAATTACCCAATTTAATTTATTTAATCTAGACACTACTTTAATCAGATGATTTCTAGGGACATCAAACTGTTTTGCAATTTCATTGATCGTCACATTAGATGGATTAACCTCTTGCGTGAGATACATCAGCACTCTTAAACCTAGATCAGTGAATTTTGTAATTTGCATAATAGTGATAGATTTTATATATGTTGCATATAATATGCAACATATAATTCATTGATGAATATATAAAATTAAATGATGTATGAATCATCTACCACTAGGATAAGATGAACCAAGTGGGTTATCACTTAAAAATTGATTGTATTGTGATGCATATTCAAACACAGTCACTTTAAAAATTATAATTTCTAGATATTGATATGCATCAATTTATATTCTAAGTAACTTCAATAAGATGAGTAGCTAGAAGTCTTAATTCATCAATTTATCCCGTTCATCGATCTTTTGTTTGGATGTTGTAAATTAAAAGGGGAAGAGGAAGCCATGAAAAAGATTCAATTATTCATATTAGGCGTAGCATTATGTTTAGCCAATATAACAAATGCAGCGCAAATCGTAAAAAAATCAGACAATAAAGTCATCGGTAGTGAGGTTGCGACACTGACTGATGCCCCTGAAGTGCCACCACGCATCACAAGAAAGCACGCCACAAAAGTAATTGTTAACTTAGAGGTTAAAGAGCTAGAAGGCAAGTTGGCTGATGGCGTGAGTTACACGTTTTGGACCTTTGGCGGCAAAGTTCCAGGCAAATTTATCCGCATCCGCGAGGGCGATGAGGTTGAGTTCCATCTCAATAACCACCCGGATAACAAAATGCCACACAATATTGATCTGCATGCGGTCACAGGCCCTGGCGGCGGCGCAGCAGCTTCATTGACGGCACCAGGCCATAGCTCGGTATTTTCTTTTAAAGCTCTCAATCCAGGCCTATATGTTTACCATTGTGCAACAGCACCAGTAGCCATGCACGTAGCCAACGGCATGTACGGTCTAATTTTAGTAGAGCCTAAAGAAGGTATGTCTAAAGTTGACCATGAGTTCTATGTGATGCAGGGCGATTTTTACACTCAGGGTAAAAACGGTGAGCAAGGTTTACAAGCTTTCAGCATGACCAAAGCAATCGACGAGAAGCCAGATTATGTAGTTTTCAATGGCTCGGCAGGCTCATTGACCGGTGATAATGCGTTGAAAGCTAAGAAAGGCGACACCGTCAGATTATACGTTGGCGTTGGTGGCCCTAATCTGACTTCATCATTCCACGTCATTGGCGAAATTTTTGATAAAGTGAATCACGAAGGCAGCACTACCAATCCTGACAAAAACGTACAAACCACCATGATTCCTGCTGGTGGCGCGGCTTATATGGAATTTAAAGTCAATGTACCTGGCACATACATTATGGTGGACCACTCACTAACTAGGGCATTCAACAAAGGTGCGCTAGGTATGCTTAAAGTATCTGGTGATGAGGACAAAACGCTATACTCTGGGAAGATGACAGATGAAGTATATCTACCAGAAGGCACTAGCATGAGAAACACAGTTGCCACACAGTCACAGGCACCTACTGCTAAAACCAAAGCGGACCGTATCAAACTGGGTGAAGGCATTTATAACACGAACTGTGCCGCCTGCCACCAAACCACTGGTGTAGGTGTACCGCAGGCATTTCCTCCTTTAGCTAAAGCTGATTATCTTAAAGGTGCAAAACCAGCCGCAATCAAGGCTGTTACTGGTGGTCTGCAAGGTAAGCTAATTGTCAATGGCAGTGAATATAATGGTGTCATGCCTTCATGGAGCTTAAGTGATGAAGAAGTCGCTAACGTGCTAACTTATATCTACAACAGTTGGGATAATGACGGTGATGAAGTAACCCCTGATGATGTAAAAACACACCGCATCACCACAGTAAAACATGAAGAGTAATCAACTAACTTTCATATCAATACTGGTACTGTCTAACTGCTTATTCTTGGCAGCGTCAGTATCAGCAGAGGATATGGTGCGGGTTGACGATATGGTACTAGTGCCAAAAGGTAGCTTCACGCCGTTCTTTTTGAAGAAAGTTGATACAAATAATAGTTCAGTACCAGCGACATCTCCAGCAACATCTGTAGATGCGTTCTGGTTGGATGCAACTCCGGTCACTAACCGCAAGTTTTTGGCGTTTGTAAACAAACATCCAGAATGGCATCAATCGAATATCAAGAAGATATTCACTGATTCACACTATCTAGAACATTGGAAAAATGCGCAAGGTTCGGCCGACTCGGCAGACCTTGATAAACCGGTAGTCAATGTGTCGTGGTTTGCGGCGGCGGCTTATTGTGAAGCACAGGATAAACGTCTGCCTTCAACCGATGAATGGGAATACACGCTGACCGATAATGACCGCGATACAGACAATCTGCAAAAACAGATTATGGCCTGGTACTCGGTGCCTAATAAAGCATTACCTGTCGTCGGATCTAAACCAGCGAATGGCTTTGGCATCTTAGACATGGCCGGGCTCATATGGGAATGGACTGAAGACTTTAACAGTTACATGGCGCCACCTGACTCAAGAAACTCTGGGGACAAAACTCTGTTTTGCGGAAGTGGCAGTCTAAATGCCAGTAACCTTGGCGACTATGCGGCATTTATGAGGTATTCATACCGTGAAAGCTTAAGAGGTAATTTTACGGGTAAAAATTTAGGGTTCCGCTGTGCAAAGGATACAAAATGAAAAACCATGTAATGAAAAACCATTTAAAAATTAATCTACTGCTTTCTCTCTTGTTCACATACACATTACCAGCTATTGCTGAGAATCATGAACATGAGCATCACCATCAAAACAAGCAAGACAGCGTAATTTTCGCCCCAAGTTCGGATTCAGTATTCAATATCACAGACCAGTGGGTTTCAGCGGATGGCAAACCCTTTCAACTTGGTCATCTAAGCGGCAAGCCCACTGTCGTCGCAATGATTTACACTTCTTGCCAATATGTTTGCCCGCTCACCGTGCAAAATATTAAACGCATAGAGCGTGCGCTGCCCGCTAATCAGGTAGACAAAGTTAACTTTGCTATATTTTCATTTGATTCAGAACGGGATACCCCCGCAAAACTTGCTGAGTTTGCCAAGAAACATTCGATCACATCGCCGTCTTGGGTGTTAGCACAAGGTCATGCGAGCGCAGTTAGAAAGCTGGCTGTCACATTGGGAATCAAATACAAAAAAGTAAAGTCTGGCGATTATGAGCACGATGCCACAATTTCAATTTTAGATAGTCACGGTATTATCAAATATCAGAGTGATGCCATGAATAAAAATATAGACGGTGCAACTGGTGCGCTAAAGACACTTTTACATTAAAGACCATGTCACTTATTTTCAATCAACTAAATACAAAAGAACAAGTTATTTATCAGGCACTACAGTCTGTGATTGATCCAGAAATCGGTGAAAATCTAATAGATCTTGGTTTGATTTACGATATTAACGTCAATAACAGCATCGCTAAGGTAGCGTTCACCATGACCTCTCATGCTTGCCCTATGTCAGAAATTGTCATAGAAAGCATTCATGATGCAGTGAACAACACACTGGATAAAGACACTGCACTGGAGTTAGACCTCGTCTGGGAACCAGCATGGGATCCATCTATGATGTGCGAACAAGCAAAAAATAGACTGGGATGGGATGAATAGAATGGGATTCTATTCATCCCTGTAACAGTAATCGCAATCCTCTGGCTGAAACGCTTATTATGATTAAAAATAACTTGGCTATAAGCTACCGCATCCCAATGTTAGTAGCAGGGTTTATCAGCCTGATATTTGGGATGTATCTAGGTCTGACGCTACTTGGCTTAAATCTTCCATTTCAGTTAGAAACACAGACTCATCTTCATGGGCCGCTGATGGTATGTGGCTTTCTAGGCACTGTCATCTGTCTAGAGCGTGCCGTTGCCATTGGTGAGCGATGGGCATATATTGCTCCACTAGCATCAGCAACAGGAGCGCTGTTGTTAATTGCAGGGCTAGATGCAACCATAGGCGCTACGTTCATCACAATCGCTAGCCTCATACTATGCTCTGCCTCACTTAAGATATATTTCGTGCAGCGTGAGTTATCCACCTTTGCATTAATAGTTGCGGCCATTTGCTGGCTAATCGGCTGTACTCTTTGGGTATTAGGATTTAATCTGCCACAGGTCATACCCTGGTGGATGGGATTTCTGATTATTACCATCGTAGGCGAGCGGTTGGAGCTATCCAGATTCATACGCCCTATTCATCGTAGCAAAGTTCTTTTTATATTGGCGTTAATCATGTTTTTAGCAGGTGCTGGTGTTGCATCGCTTAATAACTGGCCAGACGTTCGTCTACTTTCGGCTTCATTGATCGTCATGACAGTATGGCTGATAATAAACGACATCGTACGATACACCATAAAACAGACGGGTTTAACACGCTATATTGCCATCGCGTTGATTTGCGGTTATGGCTGGCTATTACTAGCCGGCTTCATTGGCCTGTGTTTACCTCAACTTAAGCCAGGGGCAAGTTATGACGCATTTACACATGCAATTTTTCTTGGGTTTGTCTTCTCAATGATATTTGGTCATGCTCCGATAATTTTTCCAGCTATCACCAAAGTAAAAATCCCTTATCACCCCAGCTTATATCTGTCGCTTATTTTGTTGCAAATATCCCTTATGCTGAGATTAAGTGGTGATTTCTTAACCATATTCACCCTACGTAAAGCTGGTGGCGTCATGCATGCCGTGACTATTATTATTTTTATATCAATTCTTGTAATGAGTGTTGTACGTGATAAAAAATAAATCGATGTAACTCATCGCAATTTCATTGCATAATCAAGCTCTCGAATTTTATGAGATATTAAAATGAATAAAAACCTCATCTCACAAACACTTTCAAACTTCTTTATGTTCAAAGAGCTAGCCTCTGAACAAATTGAGACAATCGCCTTACACTCGCAGCTTATCCAATTTCCTAAAGGAACCTCCGTATTCAATCGGGGTGATGCAGCTGTTGGTCTTTATATTTTACTAGATGGTCAACTAAAACTAGGCGTCACCTCGCCACAGGGTAGTGAAAAAATCATCAGCATTGTCACGCCAGGAGAAAGTTTTGGCGAAGCTATTTTGTTCTTGGAGCGGCAGTTTCCTGTGTACGCGCAAGCCACATTAGATTCTGATGTATTACTTGTTCCTAAGAGCCTGATATTTTCTATGTTGGACAATGATCCCCTATTTTCACGCAAGATGCTGGCCGGCTTATCGATTAGAATGCATCAGCTGGTGCAAGATATAGAAATGCTGTCATTGCAGTCATGCACTCAGCGCTTTATCGGCTATCTATTACAAATCAGTGCAGATGCGCCCGATGCCAGCAACATTACACTACCTGCAAGCAAAAGCACCATCGCATCATTGTTGAACCTAACACCAGAAACACTTTCACGCACATTAGCAAAACTTCAGCAACTAGGTTTAATTGCAGTGAACGGTAAAGATGTGATGATTACCGATGTTAAAAAGCTACATAGCTACGAGCTAAGCATTTAGCGCGTCATTTGCGCATATAGTAGCGGCAGTTCTTTAGGTAAGTCTTCAGGATTACGGATCACCACATAGCCGCCGGCGCCGAATAAATGCGGCAGGTAATCACTGGCTTCGGTATCAATTGTCACACAGAATGGCCGCAGCCCCAGTTTTTTAGCCTCCAGTAATGCCACGCGCGTATCTTCGATACCGTAGCGTCCTTCGTACTGGTCAAGGTCATTCGGCTTGCCGTCTGTCAGTATCAATAACAAGCGCTGGCGCTTTTTCTGCTGCACCAATAAACTTGACGCCTGCCGGATAGCAGCGCCCATCCGTGTGTAATAGCCGGGCTTGATTGCTGTAATGCGACCACGCACTAAACCGCTATATTTTTCTTCAAAACCTTTAATGTAATGAAAACGCACATTGCTGCGCTTGAGCGATGAAAAGCCATACAGGGCAAAACTATCGCCGGTTGCAGTCAGCGCTTCTGAAAACAATAACAGGCTATCGCGAATCACATCAATGATACGGGTGTGGTTTGAAACATAAGCATCGGTAGACAGCGACAGATCCGCCAATAGCAGACACGCGAGATCGCGCTCCTGATTGACCTGTGCGCGATAGAGCCCATGCTCCGAAGTTGGCATCGTACTGTTTCTTTCAGAAACCAGCTGCACCCATGCATCCATATCCAGCTCATCACCATCCTGCTGGCCTTTGAGCCAATGCCGTGTTGGCGTGAGTGCCTGAAACTGGCGTCGCAGCTGGTTAGCAGTATTTTTTAAGGATTGCGGCAGCTCGCACGGTTTTGCATCCGCCGCAATCAACTGCTGCAAACTACAATAGTCCGGTTGCATCACCTGTTTTTTCCAGTTCCATTCCGGCAATAAAACACCTTCACCCAGCGGGGTATCATCAGCAGCACCGGACGGCAGGTCAAGATCAAACCTGACATTGGCAGCACTGGTTTTACCATCACTGGCAATCGTAAGATTATCCATATCTTCAGCCGCCAGCTGCGCAGTTTCCGCATCGTCTTCCTCATCCTGCGGACGGTTCACTTTCACGAACTCAGACCATGAAAACAGGCTCTCGGCACGAAACATCATGAGAAAGCCGTTTTTATCCTCCTTCACATCAGTACGCTGCGCCATATGTTTGCGCCTACTTTTTTTAGTGGCAGCGTTGCCACTTTGCTCAGGCGAGCCTGCACCTGAGGCACCTGATACCGCAGCGCTCACAGGTGGATGCGGGTGCGGCCATAGCGGTACCGGCTGGAATGGTCGCGCTGCCAGCGTAATGGCATCCACCGTACCGGGGTGTTGCAAAGCCTGACGGATCGTACTTTCCTGCGCGGCTTCATCTGCCGGCAGTTTTTCGGGTGGAATCCGCAGCGCTATGACAGCCTCTACCAACCTGTCATAGCGGCTCTGCAAGCCAGGGAAGCGCTCAAGCGTGGCTAAGGTGGCTAACTGGTTTCTGATAATCCATGGCTGACTATTATCTGACGCTACTGCGGCTAAAGCCACCAGCCAAAAATACAGATCGCGGTTCAGTGCCTGCTCTGCAAACAGGTCTATCTGTGACGGCAGGCGCAGCACTTCGCCATCACGCCATGACAGCTCTACTTTTTCACCACTACCTGCCACGCGCTGCAGCAAACGCCGGCGCGCACCATGACGTACTGCCGGCGCTGCCGAAATACCCAGCCCCGGGTCACCGCCTAATGCTCTGAAAAATATCGCCGCGGATTTGGCAATATCATCCAGCTTAACGGCAACTGCGGCATGACGCTTCTCTGCCGCACCGGTAATCAGCCGATCCCACAGCTCTCCGACGTATTCTTCCATTAGCGTCCGAAGGTGGCGCTGACCACCTCATTCAAAGCAACGGCTGTTTCTGCATCATCAGTCAGGGTTTCCACCAACGCCGCACGGCAAGCGCGTACCGGATCATAACCATCTTTAATCAAGGTAGCCGCATAGACCAGCAGACGGGTACTGGCGACCTCTTCCAAATCATGGTCACGCAAGGCACGGAATGCGCCGGCGATAGAAACCAGACGCTTGGCTGTCATCGTATCAATGCCGGTTTCACCGATCAGCACTGCTTCCTCCTGCGCAGCAGTCGGGAAATCAAACGTCAGTGACACAAAACGCTGCCGCGTAGAAGGTTTCATACCTTTTAAAAAGTTCTGATAGCCCGGGTTGTAAGAAACTACCAGCATGAAAGACGGCGGCGCCTGCAGCAACTCACCGGTACGGTCAATCGGCAGCATGCGCCTGTCATCTGCCAGCGGGTGCAGCACTACGGTGGTATCTTTACGTGCTTCAACCACTTCATCCAGATAGCAAATGCCGCCTTCACGCACTGCACGTGTCAGCGGGCCATCGTTCCAGATGGTTTCGCCGTCGCCAATCAGATGGCGCCCAACCAAGTCCGCTGCAGTCAAGTCATCATGGCAGGCCACGGTATGCAACGGCAAGTTCAAACGTGCTGCCATATGTGACACAAAACGCGTTTTTCCGCAGCCGGTAGGACCTTTTATCAGCAGTGGCAGGCGATTTTTCCAAGCGCGCTCGAACAGTTCGCACTCATCACCGCTAGGTTCATAAAACGGGGTATTACTTGTTTTTGTATCCATATAAATACTTTCAATTCAGCCTGCAAACAGGCGATGCTAGTTCAGGTAAGCAATGGCAATCATGCCGCCAACAATCACAAAATAACCGAGAATAATGCCGCGCCATAACCAGCTGACGTGGCGCAAGCCCATAAAATAATTAGCAATGAGCTGCCCTTTAATCAGGGAAATCAACAGCACACTCAGCATCACGGTTTTTCCGGCGGTCACCTCTTCGCCGATTAAAAATGTACCAATGGTGAGTATCACTAGCGCCAGCCAGATGATTGTAGCAAAACGGTTTAATTGTTTATTCATCGTTAGCGGATAATATAAATGAGAGGGAACAGGATAATCCACAGCAGGTCTACCATGTGCCAGAAGGAGGCACCAGTCTCGACACCAAAATGCTCTTCTGCACTGTAGTCGCCATTTTTTAATTTGTACACGATACAGGCAAGAATAATCATGCCCATCAGCACATGCATGAGGTGGAAAAAAGTAAGTGTCAGGTAGAACATGTAAAAATCATTGGTCTCGAGTGTAATGCCGGCTGAGAATTTCTCGTTGAACTCCCATAGCTTTACCGCTACGAACATGCCACCCAAAAAAATCGTACCGAGTAGCCAATGTGCAGATTGCCTCGAATTGCCGGATTTGATCGCAGACACTGCACGCACCACAAAATAACTGCTGGTAATCAAAACAATCGTATTGAGCGTGCCCATGGCACGGCTCAAGGTCAGTTGTGATTCATTAAACACTTCAATCTGGTTGGATCGTGCAAAGGCGTACACGATAAACATCACGCCAAACACTAGCATCTCTGCCAGAATAAATATCCAGATGGCAAAGTCACCTGGTAGATCTTCTGTTTCATTCACCAACATTGTCTTTGTATTCATTAAATTACCTAAAATGCCAGCTTCATCACAAGATTCATCAATTGAAACAAAAGAAGGAGGCAAGCCTCCTTCTTTTGCCTTGCATGCACTATTACAAGAAATTAACTCGCTTTAGTTTCGCCTTTTATAAAGAAGCTAGTGATGTAAACAATCAAACCAATCAAAAACACCACGCCAGAAACCTCGCGCATCCAGTAGAAGATTGCAACAGAATCTTGAGTCGCCATAAAGCTCATTGGCGTGGTTGAGATACGTTGTAACCAAGTTTGTAGTACACCGGCCGCGGTCAGGAACAATGTAATAAACACCATTGCTACTGTCATCAGCCAGAATGACCACATCTCAACCACTTGCGCTTTATTACTGTTGGCAGCACGCCCACGCAGTATAGGCATTGCGTATGAAATAATCGTCAGCACTACCATAGCATAAGCACCATAGAACGCCATATGTCCGTGCGCTGCAGTTAGTTGCGTACCATGTGTGTAGTAGTTAACCGGTGCTAATGTATGCATAAAGCCCCATACCCCAGCGCCTAAGAATGCCATCACGCCAGTGCCTAATGCCCACAATGTCGCAGCCTTGTTAGGATGCTCACGGCGGCGTTTATTCACCATATTGAAAGCAAAGATAGTCAACATAAAGAACGGTATGGGCTCCAGTGCAGAGAATACACTACCCCAGACTTGCCAGTAAGCGGGCGCACCTATCCAGTAGTAATGGTGACCAGTACCGATAATGCCGGTAATCAATGTCATGGTAATAATAACGTACAACCATTTTTCAACGACTTCACGGTCAACACCAGTTACTTTAATCAAAACAAAGGCAAGGATTGCACCTAAAATCAACTCCCAAACCCCCTCAACCCATAGATGCACTACCCACCACCAGTAATACTTATCTTTGACCAGATTGTGCGGGTTATAAAACGAGAATAGGAAGAACACAGCCAAACCTACCAGACCCAACACTAACACTAAACTAATGGCTGTTTTACGGCCTTTCAACATGGTCATGATGACGTTGAAAATAAATGACAGCACGACAACAACGATACCAACCTTAGTTGGTAAAGGCTGTTCTAAGAACTCACGCCCCATGGTTGCTAGCAAATCATTACCGGTGAACTTTGCCAGCGACGCATATGGTACCAATAGGTAGCCAAGCACAGTTGCAACACCTGCGGCCAGGAAAACCCAGAACGTGATGATGGCCAGCTTGGGGCTGAACAGCTCAGTCTCGGATTCTTCCGGTATCAGATAATACGTTGCGCCCATGAAGCCAAACAGCAGCCACACGATCAACAAATTGGTATGCACCATACGTGCTACGTTAAATGGAATTTCAGGGAATAAGAAATCCCCCATGACATACTGCAAGCCCATAATTAGGCCAAATATAATCTGGCCAACAAACAATGCAATTGCGGCGATAAAGTAAGGCTTCGCCACAGCCTGAGATTGATATTGCATAATAACTCCTGGTAATTGTGACGGTTAACCTTCGATGTTAGGCGGCCAGTTGTTGGTGTTAATCTCTGAGGTGTATTTCAAGAACTCCACCAGATCATCCAACTCTTGCTCGGTAAAATTGAATTGCGGCATTTGTCTTCTGCCAGGTACTCCAGTAGGCTGTGACTTAATCCATGCTTTAATAAAATCTGGGCCGCGGCGTTTATATACATTACCTAACTCTGGAGCGAAATAAGCCCCCTCACCCAGCAAAGTATGACAACCGATACAGTTATTGGTCTCCCACAGCTTTTTGCCATGAATCACCGAAGCTGTTAGGTTTTGACTATTATCTCGTTTAGGTAGCTTCTGATTGGTATCAAAAGTCAGCGCAAGAAAAAGCAGGAAAAAGAACAGTGACCCGCCGAAGAATATATTACGCGCCATGGATTTAGTAAATCTCGTAGCCATTGCGACCTCCCCATTAATGTTAACGACCTGCAGAATGTACAGTATCGTAGATACCATCTCCTTGACGTGGGTCAATTTTAAAAATTGACCCAGTCATAAAACCATGTTCAATCATGCATTAATCAAACTACTGGCTAGTGTTGTTCAATGGTAGCGTTGACTATTGATTTATAAGTAGTTTGAACCTAGATATTTAAGAGTTTCATGTAGAACCATAACAATAAAAAGCAAAAAACTCATTCAGCAATGCATAAATGCATATATGTTGACTATTGAATCAATTATTCAAATGGGACAAAGTTTAAACATGATATTACTTGCTGAGGGAGTAGAAACTAGCGCAAAGCAAGATGCCACCATGATTCAGTCAGGTTGTACGCGTTTTCAAGGATATTTATTGAGCAAACCAAAACCTATCGATAAAAAAGGTGACTAACGGCAGAAGATTAACTAATTTTTTTTAAATGCACATCAAGAAATATCTATTCATCACATTGACCAATGTTTCATGTACACTTAGATAAAAATAAATGAATTGGCACTTAATCACTTAAATGCAAGTTAATATTAAACCAACCAATTTAATCACATACAAAGTTATCCTGTGGTTGCTCACCGGCTCTATTCTGCTAACCGGTTTTTACATCACACATAAGCTATGGTCTAACGCACAGCAAGACAACATAGCAAAACTACACGCAGCCCTGGAAGATTCGGCAGACGTCACTGTTAGCAATTTACGTGCTCGATTCAATGCTATTCTGGTCATTATGCGTGGTGTTAAAGGCTTCATTGACGCATCTGATGCGATAGAACCAGATGAATTTCATACTTATATAAAATCCCTTAACTTAGGTGATAAATTTGGCGTTAGAGGCATTGCGCTCGTCGAGTTGATTGATGACGTCGACAAAAAAAGCCATATCAGCCATATCAGTAAAAGAGACCTTTCTGATTTTCAGATAAAACCAGCGGGTAAAAGAACTCTTTATGCCCCAATAACGTTAATCGAACCCTTAGATGAACCGAATATTCGTGCACTAGGATTAGATGTACTTACTTTACCGACTGCACTCACAGCGCTTGAGCAAGCAAGAGATACCAACGAAGCACGCATTTCTTCACGTCTAACGCTTGCACAAGATTTAGACAAGAAAGATCAGCATGCTTTTGTCATGTATCTGCCGATCTATAAAAAAAATACATTAGTCAATAGCTTAGAAGCCAGACGTGACGCCATTATTGGCTGGGTTGATGTTCCCTTCCGCATGACAGACCTGATGAATGGGTTTAAAGGCGAAATAGATAATGATGTGGCAATAAAAATCCACCAAGGGCTTGAGGCAACTGCTGATTCTTTTTTATACAGTTCTTCACATACACAATTTTCAGAACAAAGTGTTTCAACAAAAAGAGTCATAGAAATAGGCAGTAGCAAATGGAGCCTGTTCTTCCGGAGCACACCAGCATTTGAAGCCAAAACACTTCCTTATGGCAAACCAATGCTTGTTGGTCTACTTGGCTCCACACTGACAATCTTATCAGCATTTTTAGCATGGCTTCTATTCAGCAGTCGCCAACGTGCTGAAAATCGCTATCAAAAACTTTTTGACCAAGCCAGTGATGGAGTTTTAGTTTTAAATTATCAGCATCGTTTCATTTCAGCCAACTTGGCCGCCATGAACATGTTAGGGTACCAACGTAAATCCCTATTAGCAATGCGACTAAAAGATATATTAGTCAGCAACATTACAGATCGATCAGAGTTTATTACTCAATTAATGTCTGACAACTCAATCAAGGATGAATGGCAATGCCTACGCAGCGATGGCTCTCAATTTATTGCAGAAGTGAGTTGCCGTAAGCTAGACAATAACTACTATTTTGCTATTTTCAGGGACCTCACTGACAGAAAGAAAGCGGAATATCGCATCAGTCATCTCACCCAACTTTACCAAGCATTAAGTGAAGTAAATCAGGCTATTGTACGTATGGGTGATGACAATGACTTATTTTCAGTTGTTTGCCGATGTTCTGTGAATTTTGGCGGTATGAAAATGGCATGGGTAGGACAACTTGATGAGGATAGCCAACAAATTTTGCCTGTAGCAGTTTATGGAGACGGTATTGATTATGTTGATGGTTTAGTAGTATCAGCAGACGCAAGGCTACCTGAAGGCCTAGGACCCACTGGCAGAGCCCTAAGGGATAATCAGACAATCATTATCAACGATTTCTCAACTGACCCCATTACATCATTATGGCATGACAAGGCGAAAGCATTTGGGTGGGGCTCATCTGTTTCCATCCCCATTCAGCGCGATAAAAAACCCTTTGCTGTACTCAATGTGTACCACGAAAAAACTAATGCTTTTGATGAAGAAGCCATTGCATTACTCCTAGAAATGTCAGGAGATATCAGCTTTGCGCTTGATAATTTCGACAGAGAGTCAAAAAAACAAAAGCTTGCTTCAGCACTGGATCACGCACACAAACATATTAGTCAAATCATCAATCTCAGCCCTGCCGTTATTTACACACTAAAAGCCAATAAAAACGATGGATTTACCATTGATTTCATTAGTGAAAACGTCTACAAGATGACAGGTTACCCAAAAGAGGATTGGGTTGAGCACGACTTTTGGATCAACCATATTGATGCGGAAGACCTAGCAAAGGTAGTAGCAGCACAAGAGACCTTGTTCGAAACTGGCACATTAAACCATCATTATCGCTTTAATCATGCTAACGGTAATCGCATATGGATTGAAGATCAGGTCATGTTGATTCGTGATGATCACGGCAAGCCAGTGGAGATTATAGGTGCATGGCTTGATATTACAGAACGACTAGATGCTGAAGAAAAGTTACGCATTAACGCTAAAGTATTCGAATCCAGCCGTGAAGGTATTCTGATTACCAATGAAAAAAATGAAATTATCTCAGTCAATAGAGCCTTTACTACGATTACAGGTCATGAGCCTGATGATGTGATTGGAAAAACACCCAACATTATTATTTCAGGAAATATCACACCAGCCTTTAGCGACGCGATGTGGGAAAACATCAGCAGATTTGGCTATTGGCAAGGTGAAATTGCAAGCCGTAGAAAAAATGGCGAGCTATACCCTCAGTGGCTTTCTATTAGTACAATCAAGGGGTTAAATGGAAAAGTTTCTCAACATATCTGTATTATCACAGATATTTCAGAGCGCAAAATAGCTGAAGAACGCATACAGTTCTTAAGTAACTTTGACCCACTGACTAACCTGCCTAACCGAACGCTACTGAATGATAGAACGACGCTTGCCCTCGCCTCCGCTAAGCGGATAAAAAGTACCGCAGCATTAATGTACCTTGATCTTGACCGTTTCAAATTCATTAATGAGTCTTTAGGTCCAACTGCTGGTGACCGAGTGCTAAAAGAACTCGCCGAGCGTTTAGTCGCCAGCCTTTATCCAGAAGATACCGTGTGCCGCCAAGGTGGTGATGAGTTTATTATTTTACTGCCCAATACCGACGCTGAAGGTGCTGCACATGTCGCTAAAAAACTACTAGATGTGATTGCCCAACCTTTCAACTTTAATGGGCAGCGAATCGTTTTAACAACTAGCATTGGTATAGCAGCCTATCCGCAAGATGGCCTTAACTTTGAGCAGTTGGCACAGTCTGCAGATGCTGCACTTTACCGCGCAAAACATGAGGGGCGTAATAACTTCCAATTTTTTGCTCGCCAAATGCATGAACAAGCAAATGATGTTCTACAACTCGAAAATGAACTACGCAACGCTATAGAGCATGAACAGTTTTTGTTACATTACCAACCACAATATGACAGTAAAACATCAAAAATTGTTGGTTTAGAAGCACTCATTCGCTGGCAGCATCCAGAAAAAGGATTGGTTTCACCTGCCTTATTTATTCCAATTGCTGAAGAAAGTGGCCTCATTACCGAAATTGGTGATTGGGTGTTACGTACAGCGGTTCAGCAAATCGCCACTTGGCAAAGTGCCGGCTTAAAAGCTGTGCCTGTTGCCGTTAACTTATCTGTGGTTCAGTTCCATCAAGATACTCTCTATGGGAGCGTTTGCCAGATTCTAAGAGACACCAAAGTTGACCCCAATATGCTGGAGCTAGAACTCACTGAAGGCATTGCCATGGAAGACTCTGAACGCACACTGAATGTGTTGAACCAGTTAAATACACTAGGCGTCAGACTCTCTATCGATGACTTCGGCACCGGCTACTCTTCACTTAGTTATTTAAAGAAATTTAAGATTGATAAACTAAAAATTGATCAATCTTTTGTAAGAGGCTTAGGCAGTCATCCTCAAGATGCAGCAATTATCACCGCCATTATCAGCATGGCAAAAAGCTTGGGATTTAAAACCATTGCAGAAGGTGTTGAAACACTAGAACAATTAAACTTTTTAATTCAACATGAATGTGATGAAATTCAAGGATACTATTTCAGCAAACCACTTCCTAGCAACGAGGTTGCTAATCTACTGACTCATTAAAATCTACTGATTCATTAAACCAACGCCTTATTAGCACTATTAACAAACAGCACATGAACTTTGATTTAATTTTAATTTTTTTAGCACTTGGTGCTTTTGTTGGTTTAGCAGCAGGTCTACTGGGTATTGGCGGTGGTGGGGTATTAGTACCGATGCTGACAGCAATATTCTTAAGCCAGAACATCGCAGCCGACCAAGTCGTGCATTTAGCATTAGGTACATCAATGGCTTGTATTATGGTGACTTCACTCTCTAGCTTACGAGCTCACCATGCAAATGGTGCTGTGGCTTGGCCGCTAGTCAAGCTAATGGTCTTAGGGGTTGTTCTTGGTACCTTCTCAGCAACGTTTATTGCTTCAATGATCAGTTCAAAAACGCTAGCCATATTCTTTGCATGCTTTATGGCATACGTGGCGATTCAAATGTTCTTTAACTCAACATCAAAAAGCCTCCAGAACAATCAGCTCAGCACTCATCATGAGATTAACCGAGTTGAGCTTATGTTAGCGTCAATCGGGATAGGCTCAATTTCTGCCATCGTTTCCATCGGTGGTGGCTCAATTACCGTACCCTATTTAACTTGGCGCAAGATTGACATTAGAAAAGCGATCGGTACTTCTGCAGCGATTGGCTTTCCATTATCAGTTGCCGGCAGTCTTGGCTATTTATTAAGCGGTTGGTCACATACACCACCAACTCCTTACACCTATGGATTTATTAACTTACCCGCTGTATTGGTCATTTCAATCACCAGCTTTTTGGCCGCACCGCTTGGGGCAAATCTTACGCAAAAGCTCCCTGTTGGTACACTTAAAAAGATATTCGCAATACTACTCGCGCTATTAAGTCTAAAAATGCTTTGGAACCTGCAATTATTGCCTTGCTGCAACTTTTAACGTCAATCTAAGCGCATGTTTTGGCATATAATCTAATTCTTACATAATCGCTTTTTCTAACGTTTTCATGCGCAATCACTTTGATGTCATTATTATTGGTGCGGGGCCTAGCGGCTTATCAGCAGCCGCACGTGCATCTGAGCAAAAGCTTTCTTATCTGGTCTTAGAGGCTGCAGAAGCTGCTGCTAATACCATTCGTAACTATCAACGCCGCAAACTGGTCATGGCGGAGCCTCGCGGCTTACCGTTAAGAAGCCCTCTACCCTTTGCTGCCTCACTCCGTGAATCTGTATTAGATGCTTGGGAAAGCTTGATTGAAAAATATCAAATTAATATACGATACCAAGCAAAAGTGGTTGCAATCTCGCGTGAGGGTGGTTCAGATAGTAAAACTGAGCCTTTAAAAGTAGAGTTAAGTGATGGTGACGCGTTCACTGCAGATAACGTGATATTAGCCATTGGCGTGCAAGGTAATTTGCGTAAACTAGAAATTCCTGGCGGTGACTTACCTCAAATCCAGTACCAATTAGATGATCCAGAAGCTTACCAAAATGAAACCATCGTAGTCATTGGTGGTGGTGATACTGGTGTTGAAAATGCGCTGGCTCTCACTGGCCGTAATCAGGTCATTGTGTTAAACCGTGCCGAAGACTTTAGTAACTGTAAGGAAAGCAACCTTACTCAATTAACAGAAGCGAGACAAAGAGGCGCCCTAGACTGGTTGTTAGAAACACGTCCACAATCTATTGAGCAAAACAGTAAAGGTGAGTTTCCAATCACATTGTTCGCTGATACCCCCAAAGGGGTTGAGCGCATTCCATGCCATCGGATTATTGCACGTCTAGGTGCACTACCTTCTAGGCCATTACTTGAAAGCTTCGGCGTAGCTTTTCCTACCGCAGACTTAGCCGCCCTGCCAGTGCTTTCATCCCGCTACGAATCTAACGTACCTGGCTTATATATTATTGGTGCACTTGCTGGTTACCCACTGATAAAACAAGGGATTAACCAAGGTTACGAAGTCATTGAGCATATTCTTGGTAATCCAGTTGAAGCCGCTGATACAGCATTACTAAGAGAAAAGTTTGCAACTTTTTGTTCTGACCGTGGCATTGAAGACGTACTTGATAAGATTCAGCGTAGCGTTCCATTGTTACGCCTGCTCAACTCGCTACAACTGAGAGAGTTAATTCTAGAAAGTAATATTTTACTACCTGCACCAGGCGACACCATCTTTGAACGTAATGACTATAGCACTTCGTTCTTTTTTGTGATCGAAGGTGAATTGGAAATGCTCATTGATGAAGATGACATTCCTGATGACACCTTCAAAAGTGGCGAGTTCTTTGGTGAAATGGGCTTATTATCGGGTCGCCGCAGAATTGCAACAGTAAGAGCTAAAACACATTGTGCGCTGATTGAAACACCACGTCGTGTCATATTAAAACTCATTAATTCAGTGCAAGCCATGCGCAGAACACTGGATGAAGTCGCCATTAAACGGATTGTACATGCATGCATTGGCCTCACTTTAAGTGAGGATGACCTCAATGACCTAGCATCACATGCTGTTATTAAGCAATATGCTGCTGGTGAAGAGCTGTTTCATGAAGGCGACGAAGCGGATGGTCTTTACTTAATCAGGCGTGGCTCTGTCACGGTTTCACGCATGATGACAGGTCGAGAGGTTGTTCTATTTTATGTGGCCGCAGGTAATTACGTTGGTGAAATGTCTTTAATTTCTGGCGAACCCCGCTACGCCACAGTACGCGCAGCCATTGCGACTGAAGCTATTTTAATTGATGTGGCACGGATGCAAGGTATCATTGCGCGCAACCCTGAAGTTCGCGCATCACTAGATGCTCGTTATTTACAACATTTACAAGAACAAGAAAAAAGACAGCAATCAGAAACCTCATCAGAAGGCGGTAGCAGTTTTTCCAGTCAAACCACTCAATCCAGCCTAATTTCCTTTTTAATACAACAAGGTGTAGGTGAAGCTACTGACGTTTTACTGATTGACGAGTCGTTATGTGTACGCTGTAACCATTGCGAACAAGCTTGTGCTGATACGCATGGCGGCGCTACACGGCTAGATCGCGATACTGGCCCCATATATGCCAACATTCGTGTACCTACGTCTTGCCGCCACTGTGAACACCCTCATTGCATGAAGGACTGCCCACCAGATGCCATCCATCGAGCACCGCATGGCGAAGTCTACATTGATGACAGTTGCATTGGCTGTGGTAATTGCCAACAAAACTGCCCATACGATGTGATTCAAATGGCAGTGATTCAGGATCAGCCAGAACAAAGTTTATGGCAAATGCTTCTCGGTATTCAACCTAAACAAGTGGCATCGACTAACAATACAAAAGTTGCCGTGAAATGTGATATGTGTAAAGACATTGCCGATGGTCCAGTATGTGTTCGCGCTTGTCCAGTTGGTGCGGCTTTGCGGGTCAATCCTGAAGAACTTTTAGGCTATGCAAGCAATAATGCCGCGAATAGTGCTGATGAACACAATCTACTCGGAATAGATGATGCTTAAAGGGAATATTTAATGCAACAAAGCAATATGTTCGACTATAAAAACTATCGCTATTTCAAAATAGCGGTTGTGATTATTTTAATTGCATTCGCTGCTTTTTTGTTTTTTGAGCCTGCTGTGGGTCATTATGGTGGTAGCTGGCTTGGTTATACACTAGGCACAATATCAGCACTCATGGTGCTCTGGATGACTTGGTATGGCATCAGAAAACGTCGCTATCGTGGCACAGGCGCAACGCAAGGTTGGTTATCCGCCCATATTTACTTAGGCACAGCACTTACAGTTTTTGTCACATTACATAGCGGCTTTCATTTTGGGCTTAACATTCACACCCTAGCCTATGCTTTATTGTTGATTGTCGTCATCAGTGGATTTTTTGGTAATTACACCTACATGATTTATCCACGTAAAATGACAGAAAACATGGGGGAAGATAGCCTGGATGGTCTTTTATTAAGAATTGCTGAGGCAGACAAACTGGCTCGCAAAATTGCTCTACTCATGCCAGATGAGATCAACAATACTGTGTTACGCGCATGCCGTGAAACTTCGATTGGCTTAAGCTTAATTGACCAATTAAGTGGCTTTCAACCTAACTGTCCTTCAGCAAAAGCAGTGCAAGAGCTCACCGTACTTGGTCAAAACTTGGCCGTTGATCAACGCAAAGTGTATCGTGAGCTATATTCAATTATGGTGCGCCGAGAGTCTTTAGTTAAACGCGCTCGACAAGACCTGATGTACCGTGCAAGACTTGGGATCTGGCTATACTTACATGTGCCGTTTACCGTAGGCTTATTAGTAGCAATGCTGGCACATATTGTTGCCGTATTTGTTTATTGGTAATGGCAAACTTAATTATTTATGTGTGAATAAAGCCAACACGCAGCATCTAATGCATTTGAAATAAAAACAACAATGCCAAATAAAGCACAAGCAAAAGCAGATGAATAGAACTTTTTATGATTAATTGTTTGTTAATAAAAATCACGAATAACTCACGCGGACTTCCTGTTCGCAACTACCGCACACTCAACGCCACAGAATTAATGATTGGCCGCAGTGCAGAGTGCAATATTCATTTGGCTGACCCTCGTATTGCGATGCATCATGCCGTCATTAAACTGTTAGAAGACGGCCATCTCTACGTTGTTAGTATAAACGGCGAAATTGAAGTCGATGGTGCAATGTTGCAAAACATTAAGCTGATTCCTGGCAAGCAAATCATGATTGGCCCCTATCAGCTCAATGTCGAGCCTGCTCCGCCCGATGTCAACCTATCCGTTTCACTGACGCTAGTGAATCCACTTTCTGATGACTATCAAGATATTAAAGCGCGCACACATGAACCACTGCCAAACGCCTTTAAGTTTAAATGGCGTTTATCAATGTGGCTAATTGCCTTTATCTCACTTGTGTTTTTGGTGTTGCCATTAGCCCAAAATCTAATTCCGCAACTACAGTCATCGATGTCAGAGCTACCATTTGGTTTCGATCGTGTGTGGAGCTCAGGCCGAATGTCCACGGCTCACCGCCATTTCGGCTCTCAATGTTTCAACTGTCATCAAGCGCCACTAAAAAAAGTATCAGACAAAGCCTGTGTGAACTGCCATCAAGATACAGCACCTCACATTGCTGATCCAGAACTACAAAAACGATCATTAAAAGCCGCACACCGCTTTATTGGCAGTATGCGCTGTGCAGAGTGCCATCAAGAACATAAGGCTCCGCACCCACTTGCCCGTCAAGATAACAATATGTGCATTAAATGTCACGGCGCAATTAGAACGATAGATCCAGAAACAAAGCTTCCCAATATCCGTGATTTTGAGAAAAAACACCCAGATTTTGAGTTAAGTTTTAAAACTGGGCCTGGGCCTAAAGATATAGAGCGTATTCCCCAATCAGACCAATCCAAACTAATTGAAAAATCAGGTTTAAAATTCCCACATGATCAACATATTGGTAAAGTACAGGGGCCTAATGGCATTTGGGATGTACGCGAGCTTGCATGCACTAGCTGCCACCAAGCTGAAGGTAAAGAAATGCGTTTTAAAGCGCTCTCTTACAAAAACAACTGTAGCACTTGCCATACAAGCGAACTTCAAATTGGCACTAAAGATAATAAACTCACCTTACCGCATGGTGAAGAGCAAAACATGTTCAATGCTTTAAAGCTTTACGCGCCTAAAGAATTTGATCGTTACTCAGACCAGCTAAAAAATAATGGTTGCGCATATTGCCACGAAGTACAGCCAGCAAAAACTGGAGATAAATTACCTTGGAGTGTGATGCCATTGCGCCTAAACAATGATTGGCTAGCTAAGGCTCAATTTAACCATGCAGCACACCGTACACAGCAATGTACTTCATGCCATAAGGTAGAAGCTTCGAAAAGCAGTGCTGATGTTGCAATCCCTAATCGACAGTCATGTTTATTATGTCACTCTGGCAACACACCAAAGCATAAACGCATTGCAAGCAGTTGTATGTCTTGCCATACCTTCCATAATGCACATCAAGGCTATGATCTAATTACTGGTGCAAAAGTAGAGACTAAAGATGTAGATATATTAAGCACATTACCAACGGTTACTGAGAAAAAGTAATTGTAAATATTTAATAAAATTCAAACATATCACCCTGAAACAATATGACCGTTAAAAAAGTAGATGTACTCTTAGTAGGCAGTGGCGTGATGAGCACTACATTAGCAACCCTGTTAAATGAACTCGATCATTCAATGAGTATGATGATGGTAGAACGCCTACCCTCTATTGCCTCAGAAAGTACAGATGCTTGGAACAACGCAGGCACTGGGCATGCAGGCTACTGTGAATTAAATTACACACCTGTCGATCAGGCTGGTAACGTCAATATTAGTCGTGCCTTAGCAATCAATGCTTCTTTTGAAGTGTCTTTGCAGTTATGGTCCAGCTTAGTCGAAAAAAAATTACTGCCAGCGCCTACAAAATTTATCAATCAAACACCACACCTGAGTTTTGTATGGGGCGAAGATAATGTTGAATTCTTACGTCAACGCTATCACTTACTAAAAGCACACCCATTGTTCAAAGACATGGAGTTCTCTGATGATGTCACGCAACTAACACAGTGGATGCCACTCATCATGGCACAGCGAGATACTAATGAAAAAGTAGCAGCAACGCGTGTTAGTTATGGCACTGACATTGATTTTGGGTCACTCACACGTGAGCTGATTAAACATTTAACTCACACCGAAAACTTCACGTTAAATGTAAGCTCTGAAGTGACTAGCCTGAAGCAGTTGGACAATGGTCACTGGCGAGTCAATATCAAAGACCTTAACACTAAAAAACACACTAAAGTTGAAGCTAAATTTGTTTTCTTAGGTGCAGGTGGCGGCGCACTTAAATTACTTCAAAAATCAGGTATTCCAGAAAGCCAAGGTTATGGTGGTTTTCCTGTCAGTGGTCAATGGTTGGTATGCAAAAATCCTGAGGTCGTTAAACAGCACAACAGTAAAGTCTACGGTAAAGCTGCGATTGGCGCACCACCGATGTCCGTCCCTCACTTAGATACGCGTATTATCAACGGTAAACCAGCACTATTATTTGGACCATATGCAGGATTTACTACCAAATTTCTTAAAAAAGGTTCATATCTAGACTTATTTAAGTCCGTTAAACCAAGCAATCTAAAGTCTTTATTAGGTGCAGGTCGCCACAATATGGATTTAACTCGCTACCTAATTGGTGAGGCATTACAAAAACATGCTACTCGCGTCACGACGCTACGAGAATTTTACCCTCAGGCAACTGATGCTGACTGGCATTTAGAAAGTGCTGGAAAACGAGTACAAATCATTAAAAAGTGCGATGAAAAAGGCGGAAAACTAGAATTCGGAACAGAAATCGTTGCTGCAAAAGATGGCAGCATTGCCGCATTACTGGGAGCATCCCCTGGCGCATCAGTTTCGGTACAAGCAATGATCAACGTTATTGAGCGTTGCTTTTCGAATCAAATTAAAACCGAACAATGGCACCGCAGAATCAAGTCACTCATCCCTAGTTATGGAGAGTCACTTGTGGATGATAGCCAGTTACTAGAACAAGTAAGAAGCCGAACCTTACAAGTATTGAATCTAAGATAATTAGAAAACGAACCGATGGAAATATGATTATAAAATCACTGCGACACTGTGTGACGGCAATGCTCGCAGGACCTAACCATCGTTTCCAGCTTTATATAACGATGAAAAACATAGTGTCGCAATTAATAAAGAGCATTAGCAATCCTCTTTATTAATCAACCTGACTATACAGTTAAACTTCTTTGACGCCTTACTTCATATAAGCAAATACCACTCGCCACACTCACGTTCAAACTCTCTACAGAGCCAAACATGGGAATCGTCATCAGCGCATCACAAGTTTCAGCCGTCAAACGACGCATTCCATCTCCCTCTGCACCTAAAACAATCGCAATTGGGCCACTAAGCTTTGTGTTTAACAATGTACTTGGCGCATCCATCGTCGTACCGACTACAAAGACACCAGCCTCTTTTAGTTCGCGAATCGTTCTAGCTAAGTTTGTCACAGCAATAAACGGTACTGTTTCTGCCGCACCGCAAGCTACTTTACGCACTGTGGCATTAAGTCCTGCTGCCCTATCTTTAGGTGCAATCACCGCATGCACACCCATTGCATCTGCGACACGTAAACAAGCACCTAGATTATGTGGATCTTCTACGCCATCTAAAATTAAAAAGAATGCTGGTTCAGTTAAATCTGATTCTAGAACATCATGAATATCTTTGTACGGAATAGGTGTATCCACCACGCGCGCAATCACACCTTGGTGGCGACCGTTCATACCAGCCATACCATCTAAACGGCTACGCTCAACCTGCATAGTCCGCACACCGGATACTTCTGCCATATTAAGCAAATCTTTCATACGCGCATCAACACGGTCACGGTCAATTAAAATCTCTTGCACGCTAGCGCTGTGCTGGCGTAAACGGCTTAATACTGCATGAAAGCCAAATAAAATACGGGCGTCACTCATTTTTTTACCTTACGTTTTGTGGTTACTTTACCTGTGGTTGCTTTACTGACCACTTTTTTGGATTTACTGGTTTTAGTCTTATTTTTTGGTTTAGGTGCGGCTTTAGATCCATTCGCTGGTTTATCACCAAAGCTAGCATGAGACCCACGTTTTGGCTTTTTACCAAACGGCTCACCAAATTTCACATTATCTGCTTTTGTGCTTTGCGCACCTACCCCTTCGAATTTAGGGGTGGATTTTACAGCAGTTTGATCTTTAGCACTTGATTTATTAGCACCAAACGCCTTTACTGAGCTTACATTAGGTTCTGCACCTAACTCATTGCTTTTATTTGCTAAAGTAAAGTCAATTTTGGTTGTTTCTAGATCAACACGTACTAATTTAACGGTTAATCGATCACCAAGACGGTAACGTACTCCGGTGCGCTCACCAGCCATTTCATGGCGCGCCTTGTCATAAATGAAGTAATCATTGCCTAACTCAGTCACGTGTAATAAACCTTCAACATACACACCATCTAATGCCACAAACAAACCAAAACTAGTCACGCCGGCAACAGTACCTTCAAATACTTCGCCAATTTTATCCTGCATATAAAAACATTTCAGCCAATTGGTCACATCACGTGTCGCATCATCTGCACGTCGCTCAGTCATGGAGCATTGCTCACCTAAGCTATTCCAATCCCCTGCCTTGTATCGCTCACCATTGAGTACCGCTTTAATGGCACGATGAATCAACAAATCAGGATAACGACGGATCGGCGAAGTAAAGTGCGCATAAGCCTCATAAGCTAAACCAAAGTGACCAACATTATCTGGACTATATACAGCTTGCTGCATTGAGCGTAACAGCACAGTTTGTAAAAGTTGAGCATCTGGACGGTCTTTAATCCGCGCTAGCAACTTACCATAGTCTTTAGCATGTGGTGAATCACCACCACCCACACCAAAGCCAAACTCGCCCATAAATGTGCGTAAAAGCTCTAATTTTTCAGGGGTTGGACCTTCGTGTATACGATATAACGCTGGATGCTCATGTTTCTTAAGAAACTCAGCAGCACACACGTTTGCTGCTAGCATGCACTCTTCAATCAGCTTATGGGCTTCATTACGCGTACTTGGCTCAATGCGCTCAATTTTACCTTGATCATTAAAGATCATAATGGTTTCAGAGGACTCAAACTCAATCGCACCACGCTTTTCACGCTGCGTTTGTGATAATTGATACACACTGTATAAATGTTGTAAATGGGGTACTAACCAAGCATACTCTTGCGCTAACACACCCTCTGGATTTTGCAGTATGTCAAATACTTGGTTGTAAGTCATCCGTGCTTTTGAACGCATAACAGACGGGTAAAATTTATACTGTTTTACAATACCCGCACCATCCAACTGCATATCGCAAATCATGCATAGTCTTTCTACATCTGGATTAAGCGAACATAATCCATTCGACAATGCTTCTGGCAACATTGGGATAACTCGTCGTGGAAAGTAAACAGAGTTACCACGCTCTAGCGCACCTTTATCTAATGCGTCATGTGGCTTCACATAGAAGCTCACATCGGCAATCGCCACTACTAAACGCCAACCTTTACCTTGTGGCTCAGCGTAAACCGCATCATCAAAGTCACGCGCTGTTTCGCCATCAATGGTAATTAATGGCATTTCACGACAGTCAACACGACCTTTGTAATCCTCAGGTTGCACTAGCTTAGGATAAGACTCAGCCAACTTTACTGCTTCAGCGGTAAACTGGTGTGGTAGATTATGCTTACGCAAAGCAATTTCAATTTCCATTCCACTATCAGCGTAGTTACCTAAAATCTCAACCACTTTACCCATCGGCTGCGCATGAGACGAAGGCTGCTCGGTGAGTTCCACCATCACTACTTGGCCTGGCTTAGCTTGCATATCTAAATGATATGGAATCAAAATATCTAGATTAATGCGCTTATCTTCTGCAGCCACAATGGTCACACCAGCTGTGCGAATAACGCGACCAACCAAGCGCTGTGTTCTACGCTCCAGCACTTCTACAATCTTACCTTCAGGACGGCCTCTTCTATCTAATCCACTCATGCGCACCATAGCACGGTCACCGTGCATCACTTGCGACATCTCTTTGGGACTCAAAAACAAGTCCTCACTCTTTGTTTTATCATCTGGAATCAAAAAGCCGAAACCGTCAGGATGACCTTGGATAACACCTGCGATTAAATCAAGCTTATCTGCAATACAAAGCGCACCTTTTCTGTTTTTAATAACCTGACCTTCTCGCTCCATGGCGTTAAGGCGCTTATTAAAAACCTCTCGCTCACTATCACTAATATCTAGGAGCAAATACAGTTGCTCAATACTTAATGGCACACCCTGATCACTCATCGTAGTCAGAATTAGTTCACGGCTTGGTAATGGGGTTTCATATCGGCTTGCCTCACGCGCTGCATGAGGGTCATTACTTCTTTTACTTTTGTGAGTATTTTTATGGTTTGTCATTGACAAAGCTTACCTTTAATATAAAATTCAACGCCTTGATTTGCTAAGCTTTATTGTAGCAAATGCCCAGATGGCGGAATTGGTAGACGCGCTAGTTTCAGGTACTAGTATCGAAAGATGTGGAGGTTCGAGTCCTCTTCCGGGCACCATCATGTTTATCCGGCTACAAAGCAAATGTCGATTATGCAATCAGATGATTGCATTCAAACCACATTGTAACGCTAACAATGGCGATTAGGTGTGTGATCTCAATACACAATATCAATATAATCTATAAAGTCGCAAAAAGATTAAATCAATTTCGCTTGGATTGTGCTCTTTTAACTAAAAACTGAATGCTCTGCCTGTGATAATTGTAGTTGCTTCAGTTTTACAGATGGTACATTTGCTAACAAAGCAACTGCTTGAGCTCTACGCCCAATATTAAGTTTCTGAAAAATTCTCTTAAGGTGACTTTTGACTGTGTTTTGGCTAATACTTAATATCATACCAATTTCTTGATTAGTTTTGCCCGCTTTAATCCAGCTAATTACTTCTATCTCGCGTTCACTTAATACTGACAAACTTAGCGCACTGTCAACAGTGTCAATCACATCTGACTGTAATGGTTTAATTTTTCTTAGCACATGGTCTATATGCGGCATGATGAAATCCATCATTTGCTTTTTCATTTCCAAGGCATGCTCTTTGCTGAAAAATATGTACAAACACTCATCGCCACTTCGTTCGTCTGTCATTCCATAAACAAGCAATGAGTTAATCTCAATTAGTTGCTCAGGGAATATTGCCTTCACTCTTTGGCACATTTCAGTGTGTTGTAATTCATCAACCACAAAACAAGGGTTGCGACAGGCTACCCACATTTCATATAAGTCATTTAAAAAGTGGCTTGTCTTATCTGAAGTGCTAATGATTAAAGAGGTTGTAAGGCCTTTTAAATTTGAGGCGGCATCATATTTTAATTGACCATCCTGCTGCTGCCTAAGATCACCCCAGACGGCTAGCAGCATATCGTGCGGAATTAACTCAGCAACACTATTTTGTAACCATACAAAATAATCTAAATGCGTTTTAATTTGGTACGACCGCTCGATAATAGCGCTCGCTGTATTCAAATATTGATTTGTAGATTCTTTTTTCATCTCTATGCACCTAATCCATGAACACTCTTGCTCATGTCTTAATACGTGCAAATTAGATGCCAAATATAAGTTATATATAAATCAATAGGTTAGAATGAAAATATAACAAAATGTAGGAGAAATTGTTATAGCGCCAACTGTAGTGTCAGAATTACGACATATTCTGAATAGTAAACCACTACATCATTTTAGAACGCATGTGTTTAAAATGTGACACTAAGCTTGTAAAGCATAAATTGCAGGTAAATTTCGCCACCACCCATAAACATCCATACCATAGCCAAAAACATACTCATTCGGCACTTCAAGACCAACGAAATCTGCTTTTATTGGTTTATCGTGACTTAGTTTCTTTTCTATCAGTACTGCCGTCAGTACCTTGACTGCACCCAATGACAGACACTTTTCTTGAATCTCTTTTAACGTAATACCTTCATCAAGAATATCATCCAGCAACAGCACAGTACGGCCAGTCAAATCTGATTTTGGCAATGCTTTCCACTCTAGCGTTTTCCCTATGGTCTTATTCTGATACCTACTAGCATGCACATAATCAAGTTCTAGAGGGAAGTGCAGCTGGGGCAGCAACTGTCCGGAGAAAACGACACCACCACCCATGACACAGATCACAACAGGTGATGTGGTTTCTAATGTGTTAGTAATTTCAGTGGCCATCTTTGAAATTGCACTAACCACCACTTCTGCTTGGTGAATGATATAGGATTGCTCAAGGAGCTTTTGTGGGGACGAAGTGTTCAATTATTACCAATCCATTAAGTAAATCATGAAAAAAAGAAAAACTGATACCTTACTATGCTCATATACCAACATAGCAACATGCCTTCATATCAATCAGAGTGCTACGTCTAACGACCCAGACAAGCCTTGAGCTTACAATACTCTAAACCGGTTAGTGTAATGTTATATGTTGCTGCGAAATGCTCTGAGCATGACCATCAGTTACGTTTAGGATTTGTGGGCTATACTCCTCCACCCAGCTAGATAGTTCTAACTTCATTTGGGTCTCGTGAGTTCCATGCAAACCTTCTATCCATAATAAAAGACTGTTTACCCAGCTAATATCTGCAGTTCTGGCCTGCGCAATGCGTAACTTTTCATGTGGTGTTGGCATGGTATGTTCATCATCTGCAAGTAACTCTTCATAAAGCTTTTCTCCAGGACGCAATCCAACGTACTCAATTTTAATTTCATCTGTACTAAAACCAGACAATCGAACCATGTCAGCTGCCAAATCAGCAATCTTTACAGGTTCCCCCATATCGAGCACAAAAATCTCGCCACCCTTGCCCATCAATCCCGCTTGCATCACTAACTGCGCAGCCTCTGGAATCGACATAAAGTAGCGTGTAATTTCAGGATGGGTAATCGTAATGGGGCCGCCTTTAGCAATTTGTTCGCGGAATTTCGGAATCACGCTACCACTGCTACCCAGCACGTTACCAAAACGTACAATCACGAAACGTGTACCATTATCGCTCTGCAAGCCTTGACACACCATTTCTGCCAAACGCTTACTTGCACCCATCACATTAGTTGGGTTCACCGCTTTATCTGTAGAAATTAATACAAACTTGCTCACGCCATTACTCTTACAAGCCTGTGCTAGCGTGTGGGTACCAATCACATTGTTAGAGAGCGCTTCCCACACATTACCGTTTTCCATCATCGGCACATGTTTGTAGGCTGCAGCATGGAACACCACAGATGGCTGATACTGCGCCAATATGTGATTAACCCGTACTTTATTTTTTACATCACAAGTAAAATAAACTAGTTTAGTTTCTAAATTCATCGCAGTTAACTCTTGCTCTAATTGATAAAGAGAAAACTCAGAAATATCCAAACAAATCAAAGTGTCAGGGTGGTACTTAACAATCTGCCGACACAGCTCAGAACCAATAGAGCCACCTGCCCCACTTACAAGCACAGTCTGATGGTCAATCAGCATCTGTAGGCCTGAGCTATCAAGCTTCACAGCATCACGCCCTAGCAAATCTTCAACATCTACCTTGCGGATTTGGGAAACGCTCACCTTACCGCTCATTAAATCGTCAATGGCTGGCACGGTCATTACTTCAAGATTTAGTTGAGCTGCAAGATCAATTGCTTGCTTACGTTTTTGGTGATGCGCAGATGGCATAGCAACAATCACATAAGTAACACTTAGTCGATTTGATATTATCTCTAGCTGATTAATTGCCCCTAATATCTTAACACCAAAAATCTCACGTCCATGCATTGAAACATCATCATCCACCAACCCCACAACTCGCCACTGAGTACTTAGTGCTAAGTCTTTTACCAATGCAACTGCAGCTTCCCCAGCGCCCAGTATAATCACAGGATTACCTTGCTTGAGCGTCACTCCATATAGTTGATGGTCTTTCCAAGCCCGATAAACAAATCGACTACCTCCCATCATCATTACCAGCAAAATGGGATCTAGAATCAGCACGGATCTAGGAATAACTATCCCAGACTGCAACATAAATAACACCAAAGTTGCTAACGCGGTAGCAGATATGACTGCAAACATAATTCGCTTTAAATCATTAACACTCGCAAAACGCCAAACACCTCTATATAACCCAAAAAATACAAACAAACAGGCTTGTAGTGGAACCACTAGAATCAATGACTGTAGCATTTGATCCATATGCTCAGTAGAAAGTGAGAAATTAAAGCGCAATAGGTATGCAAAGCACCATGCTAAAGAAGCTACAACGATATCGTGTAGCAAAGCAACTGATGTTATTAAATTTATTTGGTTAATTTTCCGCATTATTATTTTGTATCTATTAAACTCTTTATTCTTGAAAGAACCACATTCATTTTACTAACAATAACAGTCATCTCTTGATCAGTAATCGTGTGATGCACTAAAAAACAAAGCGCTTGGTCAGTGTAGTAGTTTGCATTTGGCAAGCGTTGCTCTGGAGCCAACCCCTGCTCCTCAAATAATTTTTCTTTGTATATTTCTGAGCATGCTCCAGAGAAGCATGGTACTCCCTCTTCTTCCATCTGGCTTATAACAAAATCTCTTAATGACTTATTGTTAAACACAAGCTGATCAAACCCAGACTTTATTTTAATGTAGACCCGATAATATGCATTTAAATTACCTTCAACATCATCAAACGCTGGTACATCTAGAAATTTAAACTGACTTAAAACGTTAATCAGAACATTCGCATGATGATTTCGTTTTGATATCCAATCAGGCAACTTTGCAAGTTGCTTTAAACCAATAGCAGCCTGAAACTCTGTCATTCTGAAATTTGAGCCGGCACTTTCAGTTAACCATCTAAACCCCGCTGGGTGATCTTTCTGAAACACAGCATCGTAGCTGCGTCCAATGTCTTTATACGCCCATGCACTTTTGTAGGCATCTGTGTCCTCTAATAGGAGCATGCCACCTTCGCCACCTGTGGAAATTATCTTATCCTGACAGAAACTGAATATTGATGCATGTCCCCATGCACCAACCGGCTTGCCAGCAACAACGGCACCGTGCGCTTGCGCGCAATCTTCAATCACCTTCAAATGATGTTGATTAGCAAGCGCCATAATTGCCACCATATCGCAAGGACGTCCGCCAATATGTACCGGAATAATCGCTTTTGTTTTATCGGTAATTAATGACGCTATGGATTCAACAGATATATTCCCACTATCAAAATCTACGTCGGCAAAAACCGGAGTTGCACCAACGAGCAACACACAACTGGCTGAAGCTACATAACTCCGGCTGGTAACAATCACTTCATCACCGGCTTTTATATCCAATACTCGCAAGGCAAGCTCTAAAGCCACGGTGCCGTTTGAAAGTGCAATACCATGCTTTTTACCCACTGATTTTGCATATTCAACTTCAAACAACTTACCTAACTCACCGGTCCAATAGTTAACTCTTCCAGAGATTAAAGTCTGTGTCGCTGCGGCTACTTCGTCAGCCTCGTAAAATGGCCATGGTGATAATAAAGGGTGGTTTAACACGTAAATTCAACTCTTATAATTTATTTAAAATTCTTGCTGGATTGCCAACAACCATTGTGCCAGCAGAAATATTTTTTGTAACAACAGCACCAGCACCTACAACTGCATAATCACCTATTTCCAGCCCTGGCAATACAATTGCACCTGATCCTATCAGTACTCCCCTGCCAACCTTAACACCGCCACCTAATACAACATGAGGTGCAATATGAACAAAATCACCCACAAGACAATCATGATCAACAACAGAGGAATGATTAATAATACAGTGGGAGCCTACAGAAGCATCTGGAGCCACAATAGATAGCGCTGCTAAAAAAGTACCTTCGCCAATTACAGATGTCTTGGCCACTACGGCTGCAGGATGGATTACACTAAAAAAACCAAAATTATCCATAGACTTAGCCAAATGCTCTCTTGTTTTGCAATTACCAATTGCAAAATGCAGACTAACGCCGACCTTACCAAGAATATCGGACGTACTGTAAACCTGCAAACCCGAGTTCACTCCAACGGCCCTATCATCAACAAAACCTGAGGAATCCATCATGGCGCATTGCATTGCATCCAATACAACTTTACCATGACCACCAGCACCATAAATATATCGGTTCATCTATGTGTTGTTTCCTGTAAATCGTGACATAGTTGCCTCACCTTCAGCACTAACACCTTCACTTAAAAGAACCTTCTTAACAGTCAATAGCAATATTTTAACATCAAGCCAAAAGGACTGATGATCAACGTACCACACGTCTAATTTAAACTTATCTTCCCAGCTAATAGCATTACGTCCACTTACTTGCGCCAAGCCTGTCACACCAGGCCTTACTAGGTGGCGCCGAGCCTGCTCCACTGAATATAAAGGCAAATATTCCATCAATAGCGGTCTTGGGCCAACTAAACTTAAGTCACCTTTGAGCACATTAAATAATTGAGGTAGCTCATCTAAACTATATTTTCTTAAGAAGTTACCCAGTGAAGTCATCCTGTGCACATCAGCTAGTAGCTGATTGTTTTCATCTCTAGTTGATAGCATGGTTCTAAACTTATAGATATAAAATGGTTTTGAGTTTAGACCTGGCCGTTGCTGTACAAACAATACTGGCCTACCCATTCTGATCAATACTAAAACGTAAGTGGTAACAATTAAAGGCCACAAAACAAGTAAACAAACGAGTGCAACAGTAAAGTCAAACAAGCGTTTCAAGGTAATTCCCGATAGTATTTCAACCAAGCCTCACTCAGCTTTTGGCTTGAAAAATAGTCACTTACTCTTGTATGTGCTGCCGTACCTAAATCAGTACGCAGTTGTTTATTAATTAAAATATTTTCCATAGATAACTCAATCGCTATGATATCCCTAGCATCAAATAGCAAACCCGTTTCCCCCTCTACGACAGCATCTGTAACACCATAAATTCTAGAGCCTATTGTAGGTATACCTACTGCGGCCGCCTCAATAATCACGTTGCCAAAGCCTTCACGATAACTTGGTAAGCAAAGTACATCCGATGCTGCCATATATTCTTCTGGCACTGGTGTGAAGTCAACAAAGTTCACTTGTTTTTCTATACCACTAATAATTCCCCGTATTTCAACAAGTAGATTTTCTTCATCCACACCTACTATTAGCAGTCTGGCATTTTTATGTTTACGCGCAAGATTTGTAAAAGCCACTACCAGATCCAAAATGCCTTTATCGCGATTTAATCTGCCAATATACAAAAAAACAACATCACTATCGCTGATTGAACAAGCTTCTCTTATACGCGCCCTAGCGCTATCATTCATTTTGAATTTACTCAAATCAACGCCAGATATAGAACCTTTAAGCAGCACATTAGATTTTTCTGACCCAACCACGCCCTCGTTCAATAAAAATTGACGCTGAGAAGGGCTATCTACCAAAACATGAGTGCTAAAACTGACGATTAGCTTATCAAAACCTTTGAGTATCATCCTTGCTAGGCCAGTTTTTGTAGCCCAAACTTGACCGGTGAAGGTGTGTATTCTGACCTTAACTCCTGTAATTACTGCTGCCAACATTGCAAGCAATCCAGCCTTAGGTGTTACTGAGTGAACAATATTAAAATCATACTGATTAAACAACCTTATTAATTGCCAAAGTGCTATCAAATCGCGCAAGAAAGATATCTTTCTTTTTATTTTGATAGGAACAACGGTAATTAATGACCCCAGGCCACGCAAGTTATCATCTGCATTGATGTCTAGTGCGACATAAATATCATAATATTCGCTTAGGCGCTCAATTGGTTGTCTCAAGAAAGCATTAATTGTCATGTGAGACGACACAACAAAGCAGATTTTTTCTTTCAAAACTTCCACCAATTGATTGATAAACCATTAAACTTCAACGACTTTAAATATGCAAACACTAGCGTAGCATAGGCAAGAACAATAGCGTAGACGCTAGTTAAACTTTTGAAATGTAAACTCATGAGCAGTGTGAGAAACAACATCCAATTCAATAGCATCATCAAAGCATCAAATCTAGAAATGTGCCAAAACCTAACTAATATAAGTACAAGAAAAATTGTTGAGAAGACAACAGAAATAGAAGATCCTAAAGCGACACCTCCAACCCCCATATACTCCATCAAAAAAATGCTGCCGCCAATATTTAAAACCAAGCCAAGAAATGCAATCAATAAAATTGACTTCACATGATTAGTCGCAGTAGAAAATTTCAATAAAATTGCATTACAGATAAAAAATGGTAGTTGAATTACAGAATACTGCATAACAGTAACAACTTGTGACACAGCTCTAGAATCAAATGCGCCTCCTATAAATAACAAACTTACTATTTTCTCTGCCCATAAAAATAACATACTGCTAATTGGTATTGATATAAAAGTAGCTAGCAACAAGAAAAACGACAGTTCTCGTCTTGCAGACATTATATGTTTTTTTACTATTAGCGTTGAAAAATAAGGCAACATAACAGCAGTAACTGTTGTACTTACTAGACCAGTAATAAATAACACCACTTTACTTCCTAGATTAAATGCAGAAACACTGCCACTAGGCAAAGTCATAGCAAGAAATGTTGACACAGGCGCTGCAAATGCAATAAAAAATGCCGAACTAGCCAACGGGAAGTAGTTATTACAAATCGACGATACTTCAGTGCCAAAAATAGATTGAAATTTAGGCATCAATGAAACTCCGCAACTACGAAGATAATATTGAATTATTGATAAATTCAGCAATTGCCCGACAACCATACCAAGCATAACAGCCATAACACCATAAGTTGATCCAAATAAACTCAAGGTAATTATTGCAACTATTGGAACAATTAGCTGCGCAATGCTAGAAATAACGGCACGACCATTAGCACTTAGTACAGTATTACCTAAAATGACAACTCCACTAAATAATAAAATTAACAATGCCACATTCATTAATGGTAATAATTTAGAATCACTTAGAGACACATCATCAATATGGATTAGATCCAATAAGCTCGAACCAAATAGATATAAAATTAAACACATAAAGAACAGTAAAGCAGTGCTTAAGAAAGAAACATTTGACACCATTGAGCGTAAGTTAACATTACTATAATTTTCACGGCTATAAATATAAGTCGGCATAAAAGCGGCGCCCAGCGGCAACGAAAAAACTGTGACAAAAAACATTGGTATAAGTAAAGCAATAAAGAAACTATCCATTGCCTCACTGAGCCCAAAGACTCTTGCCATCATGATGTCTCTTATGAAAAATGCAATAAAACACACCAGTGTTAATGCCATCACAATCGATCCAGTTACAATAACTTCTTTTCGCTTGGTAGTTTCGTTCTGAAGGTTTATTTTTTCTGTACCAAGTACCTCAGCAGGCCTACGTAACCTATTACGCAAGAACCTCAAAAGACCTATTTTATTTAGGTAAATTAACCACCCCAGTACGCCCAATAATATTAAGATAAATTCATAGCTATAACGCAAACGATACAAGGTGCCAACATTAGCTAATGTAAATCCAAAAAACGTTAAGAAAAAAGTGGCAAAGTAAACTGCAACATAAGCAGCAGGCTTACGATCAAATAAAAGCAATAAAACAATACCGATACTGCATAAGTAATAAACTGTCATTTCCCCTACTGCAACCAACCTAGGCAAAGTCAAATCATCAAACCATGTATTTGGAAATGGCGCAAAAAGACCAACTTGAAGTGCTCTTGGTAAATGCAATACCACCTCAAAAATATTTTGAGGCTTTATTTCTTTATCTATTATCGATTTTGCTTTTGCCTCTAGTCCATTGTAGATTAAACCAGCTCTAGTCTTTGATGCCAACTGAATATATGCTTCAATCCCATCTGGAAGCCAAGTAGAGTTCTGCCAAGCCCACTTTCCTTTCGTGTCCCAACTTGCGTAAGCATCCCCCATACCAACGTTAGATGACGACTCAGCTAATAAAGTAGTAAATTTCATGCCTGCAACTAAAATAAAAGTAGCAAGTAGATAAAACATGAGTAACTTTATTTTTTTTATTAACCTAAAACGAACTAAAGAAATCAAAAGAATTATTAGCAAAGCTAAAAGCGTAGCAACAAACACTATCTTTAAGTTGTATGGGCGGACGATGGCAATCAAAAATACGCCTATCGAATAAAACCCTAAATTAGACCAAAAGTTAACTTCACCACGATCACATCTCAATGCTTTTAACCAGGTTAATAATATCAATAAGGTACCTGCAATAGCAAAACCGTCTTTGTGAATCTGCCCATACCAATTCAATGCTGACGGAAAAATCACAAAAAGTGATGATGCTACAACACCTGCATAAACACCTAATCTTTTGTTAGTGGATACTTCAATAGATATCAAATACACTAACAAGCCACCAGACGCATGCAATATTGCGTTAATTGGGATCATAAGAGCAGGGTCATGACCAAACAATACATACAATGCAGCTAATATTGCTACATTTGCAGAGGTACCAGGTGCAGGATAAAGCTGCCAACTCTCCCAACCGTATAAATTTATGTTATCAGCTAGAGAAATTGCTACAGAATTAAAATAGACTGAATCATGTGCTAACAATCCGCCACCAGCACTATATGTACTTACTAAAGGCACTAGTAATTTTTGAAAAGTTAATGCTGCACATACAGAAAAGCAAAAGAATCCCACCCATAAAATAAGGGGAAAAGTCTTTTGTCTATCTAGTAACTCTTTTTGCTTGTTAAACTGCAACATCTAGTAATAACCTTTTACAACAAATAAAAATGTATAAACAATAGAAAATGAAAAACATGTTTAGATTAAGTAAACTAATTTTTTCATAGAACTCAAGCTTTATAATTCATGTTTATAATGATGAACAATCTCTCGCAAACCATCCTCCATCGAAACTAGATGCCTATATCCGAGCTCAGTCTGAATGTAAGAAATTGGATATGTAGTCCGATTCACAAGGGCATTTACTCTCGAGTTAGTCAGTGGAAAAATACTGGTGCGCCCCAAAGTCTCTGCCAACAGCACTGCTAAAGACTTAGGTATACGAAGCAAAGGAGTAGCCCGACCAAGAGAGTAAGTAATAGTTTCAACAAAATGTTCTAAAGTACAATAGTCAGAAAGATTAAACACTTTGCCTTTTGCTTTATCCATTGTCCCGCATCTCACCAAGCCTTCTACAACATTATCCACATGAATATAATTTGCAGAGGCTCCTGGTTGACCTATGTAAAAAAATAAGCCTTTGTCAATCATAGAGATCATTTTAAACAACGACTGATTTGTCATCGTTGCACCATAAACATTTGAGGGTCGTAATATCGAGTAACTAAACCCAAGACTATCAGCTTCCTCCACAACAACTCTTTCAGACATTTTCTTTGTGATCTCATATTGACCTATTGGTTTTATTGGTGAGCTCTCAGTAATCGTTCCACTAGATGCCTGTCCATAAACGCCAACGCTACTCAATTGAACCCAATGACCAATTCGACCTGCCGCTGCTGCTGCTAATCGTTTAGTTCCTGCAACATGGAGACTCTCCATTACTTTAGAATTACTAACTTCACCAGCACAGTGGTATAACACATCCGTACCGTCTAAAAACGCATGTAAAGAATCAGTACCAATCAAGTCACCTTGAAACCATTTCAATTCTTTAGATATTCTAATTTCATTAGGAGTCCGCCGAGAAAGAACACGAACTTGGTCACCCAGTGCCAAATGCCTAAGTACCAACCTCTGTCCAATAAAACCCGTTGCACCAGTAATACTAACAATCATTGATAACGCTCTCTAAATAGGTAACATGCTTACTTCATCTAAACCCTATGCATCACAATATTAGCGACTAGTAACTTTATAAATAAAACATTTCAAACGCTGAAATGCAACATTCGGAATAGAGAGATACCATGGAATAGCTAATAAGCCAATAACACTTTTAACAGTTCGAATTGCTCTTAATGTTTCAGATACACGATTACCAGCCACATTGCCAACATGTACTCTATAACGAATAAGTGATTCATCAATGCCTAACACGCTATGGTTACGAGCAATTCTGAGGCACATTTCATAATCTTCACGCAAAAGTGAATCCTCAGAAAGAAGTCCAAGCTCATCAAAAACATTACTTCTGATTAAAACACTTGAATTAGGAATAAAATTGCCTCGTAGTAGCTGCCAAAAATGATTTTTATGCACTACTCGACGAATCATCTTAGAAAGTATAGTTTTGTTACCAACAAAAGACTCTGCATTTGTATAACAGAGTGCAACTTCTGGGGATTTTTCTAACAAAGCTACTTGCCTGCTAAGTTTCTCTAACATCCATAAATCGTCATCATCGCAAAATGCAATATACTTTCCCAATGCCTGTTGAATACCGTAATTTCTGTTAACCGCAATAACGCCATTATTAGGATTTCTAAAATAGCGAATACGAGAATCAGTCAATGCTGTTACATATTCTAACGTTCCGTCCATAGACATGTTGTCTACAATAATCAACTCAAAATCAGTGAACGTCTGCGATAGAATAGAACCCAAAGTTTCTGGTAACAAATTCAGTCGGTTATAAGTAGTTACGATTACTGAAACACTGGGACTTTTTACATTTAAGATCATGGAGTTACTCATTCACTTTCCAAAAGCTCTGACGCAGAATAAAAGTGTCGTATCAATTTCATCTTCAATTTGATCTTGCAACACAAATCCTGTTGATTTAAGTTTGGCCGTATTGTATTCAAGTGACGTATCTGCATCTTGAGTTTGTGGCTGAACCCTTTCAATTGATGGAGTAAACCCCAGAACAACATTACAACGAGATGCAACTAACTTCGCCATGTCATAAACGCTAAATTTATAATCTCCGCCAATATTAAATAAACCATCAAGACAAGCGCTTGGTTTCAATGATGTGAAGTGCTCTACACAACGGGACACATCTTGCAAGGTAATAAAGTTTCGTTGCTGTAAGCCATCTGATCGAAGTACCAGTTTACCCGTCACAAGGGCTTGCTTACATAAATCATTGATCAATAACATCCAACAATTCACGTTCATATCCACAGGGGCACCGAATGCGTTAGATAGCCGCAAAACAACACCCTCAATTTCTCCCCGCTGTTGTGCACCAAGAACGGCATTTTCTCCAGCAAGATGAGACGTAGCATAAGGATGGACATTACGAGGGCAGGTTGCTTCAGTGATAGAACCTACAAGAGGGCTATTGTAGATGTGTGCAGTAGATAAATAAATAAATCTCCGCACACCTACTCGACTTGCAGCTGACACCAAGCGCGCAGTTGCCAGCCCATTGAGGTTTAAGGCAGCTACAGGATCTGTGGCGCAATCTTGTGCATTCATACCTGCTGCATGAATGACAACTTCAGCATTGCAGCAGATTTTATCTAGTGCATCACTATCTTCCCAATCAATGCGAACAACTTCTGAATCAGGAAGCCAAGTTGGAGGAATGTCAGCATAACGAGAACCAAGCACAACTTCGTGCCCTACTTCAGAAAGATATTGCCCTAACCTTCCTCCAATGAAGCCATAGCCCCCAGTAATCAGGACCCGCATAAACTAAGGCTACTCATGTAATTTAAACTGACCATGGAGCACCTTTGGCCCACATAGACTCAAGTAAGTCATGATCCCTTTTAGTGTCCATACAATGCCAAAAACCATCATGTCGATAAGCCATGAGTTCGCCAGCTTTCGTTGCTTCCTCCAATGGCTCTCGCTCTAATAAAGTACTATCTCCAGCAATCAAATTAAAGAACTCTGGCTCAACGATAAAATAGCCACCATTAATCCATCCTTCGTGTAGCTGAGGTTTCTCTTTAAAACTATCAACACGATTGCCATCTAACTCAAGCTCGCCAAAACGAGCGGCAGGACGAACCGCAGATACAGTAACCATTTTTCCATGACTACGATGAAATGCCAGCAATGCATCTAGATCAATATCTGCAACACCATCCCCATAGGTCAGCATACAAGTTTCGTTACCAATAAATGACTGCATACGCTTAACACGACCACCAGTCATTGACTCTTCACCGGTGTTGACGAGAGTAACACGCCAATCCACGCTATCTAATTGGTGGGGTGAGACGCTACCAGAGGCAAGATCAATAGTGAAATCGGAGTTAAGTGAGCGATAGTTAAGAAAATACTCTTTAATAACTTCAGCTTTATATCCCAACGCCACATAAAAATCTTTATGCCCATAACTCGCATAGGTTTGCATAATATGCCAGAGAATAGGTTTGCCACCGATTGGCACCATAGGCTTTGGTATAACTTGAGTATACTCAGCTAATCTAGTACCAAAACCACCTGCCAACAAAATCACCTTCATAGAGTCATTCCAAACATTATTGTTAATTCCATTCGTATCTAATAGCTGATAAATCTAAACGCTCAACCTCATTAGGATCATGTGAAATATTCGCGACATTTAGCACAAGACTTTGAGGGTGAGTAAGACCTTTAAAACCAAACCAGACTCCTGGTGGAACTGTAATACGTACATACCGACTCTCGCCTATTTCTTCCACTCTAAAATAGTCTTGTCCATCGACACGAAATACAAATCGCACTTTACCAACAGGAACTATCAGATTCATCGTCATTTGCGTATGACGCTTCCAAGCTTTGACACATCCATCAGCCACCCAAGAAAAATAAGTCTCGCCAAAACCAGCGTAGCCTGTATCAGTAGCCTTCATCGCATGCAATACATCACCTCCAGCAGTATTAATACGCGCAAGTGGTGTAATTAAAATATCATCCAAGCCTACTGTGCCCATGCTAAACCCTCACGTCGGGCAATTTCGGTGTATGCATCAATTTGTAAGTTAGTTACCTTTGAAATTTGCTCTGGCTTTTGGTAGTAGGCCTTATACCATTCTGAAGTCATACGAACAGTATCCTCAAACCCCATCACAGCACGCCAATCTAAATGATGTAGTGCTTTATCGCAATTAAGCTTGAGCAATCCAGACTCATAAGGTCCTGTTGTTGATTTTGAAATATCTAGCCAACGAACCTGATCCCAGTGCAACGCCATCTGCTCCACCAACTCTAGAACGCTATGATTCTGCTGTGCAGGTGGTCCGAAGTTGAACGACTCTCCATGAAGAGCTGGACGTTGTGCTAAAGCAATTGCTTGTGTTAAATAACCACTAAGTGGCTCAAGCACATGCTGCCAAGGCCGCGTGGAGTGTGGGTTGCGTAACTCGACTGTACGATTAGTTGACCAAGCTTTGACGCAATCTGGAATGATTCTATCAACAGACCAATCTCCGCCACCTATAACGTTACCAGCTCTAGCTGAAGCAACCCTTACCAAGCTAGAATCTTTAGGAAAATAAGATTTTATATGCGATTTAATTGCTAATTCCGCAGCACCTTTTGATGCACTATAAGGATCAGGGCCACCCATCGCATCGGTTTCTCTGTAGCCCCAAACCCACTCAACATTGTCGTAACATTTATCACTTGTAATGAGAACTGCTGCGCAAGGTTTTTTAATGAGCCTTAATGCCTCTAGCACGTTTAAAGTACCAATCACATTGGTTTGCCAAGTATCAATTGGATCATCATAGGATTTTCGAACTAAAGCTTGAGCTGCCAAATGGAAGAGAAAGTCTGGCTGTGCGGCTACAACGGCTTCATCTAAAGAGGCTTTATCTCGGATATCTATACGTAAATCAGTAATATCATCGGCTAATCTAGCAGCAACAAAATGAGACGGCGTTGTGAGTGGATCCAATGCTATCCCGACTACATTTGCACCTAACTGCTTAAGCCATGCAGTCAACCATGCACCTTTAAACCCTGTATGACCAGTAACTAGAACAGTCTTTCCATAAAAAGCATTAACTATCATTTTCTAAGCATCAATTCGTTTAATAAGTATCATCGGCAATTTTATCAGCATTGCCATACATCTGGTTACTAATGCGATGGGTAAAAAAGCAAGTGCGACTGCATCCTGAGATATGACTTTATTTAAATGATAGTGGAAATTTAAAAGGCCGCTAAATGACGGTCTTAATAAATGAGAGGACCATAAATACATGACACGAGTCCGATATTTGATTCGCTCAATAAATGTAAGATCTAATAATTTAATTTGCCCGAGTAACAACCGAATAATCTCTTCATATATAACCCTATCCTTAGTGCTACTTCTTATTGTAGTTTTATGTTGGCGAAACTCGTTTAGAGGATTGGAAATGTAAGCAACATCATCTTGTGCTGCCATGCGGAAAAATAAATCCCAATCAGAACAAACTCTATAGTCAGCAGTTAACCCACCAGCATTAACAAAACACTCCTTACGCATCAAAGTAGCACTTAAGTTTGGGATCACACACGAATGAAGTAAAAAACGACTCATTTCATTTTTCTTAATTAAAACATCCTGATAACATTTAGCTCGGAAGGCACTCTCTCTGTTAGTGAAATCATCACCAAGCAGATTTCCACCTTCATCAATCATCAAGCTACGACAGTAGCTAACACTCGCTGAGGGGTATTTATGCATCCCCTCAACTAAACGTTGAATCATATGAATATCACATGAGTCATCACAGTTTGCAAAAATAACAAACTCTCCCGATGACATTTCCACCCCTTGATTACTTACCGTTACCCATCCTCCATTACTCTCACGAACGATTAATCGAACTTTTGGATGTGTCTCGTAGCGACGTAATATCTCAAGACTGTTATCGGGTGAACAGTCATCGATAACCAGTATCTCAATATCTGGGTAAGTCTGATTGATAAGGCTATCCATACGTTGTTGGAGAAATTCAGCATGGTTATAACTCGCGACAATTATACTAACCAATCCAGGGGTTACAGCACGACTCATTTGAACAAGCCTTTTGCTTTTAGCTCTTTTAAACTTTGCTCATAGTTATCAACCTGAACCTGTTCAGATTTAACCCAATTGACGAACTTATGTAAACCTTCATCTATAAATACCGATGGCTTAAATCCTAAAGTCTTTCCAACTTTAGTTATATCTGCAAAATTATGTCTAATATCCCCTATACGAAACTGTCTAGAAATTTTGGTTGGGACAACCTCGCCTAATAGCCGCTGCAAAGTTTCTGCTATAGTTAATACGTCAGTTGCAACACCAGAGCCAACATTAAAAACACCAAGCAGTGGAGTTTTATATTCAACAGCGCTAGCTGTAACCGACACCACATCATCAATATATACAAAATCACGACTTTCTTTACCATCTTCAAATATATTAATTGCACTTCGATTACGAATTCGAGTAGAGAAAATAGAAAGTATTCCAGTGTATGGATTAGATAAAGACTGACCAGGGCCATATACATTTTGGTAACGGAAAGCTATTGCAGATATACCAAGTGCCCTACCAACTGTTAATACCATTTGCTCTTGGTTAAGTTTAGTAATTCCATATACTGAACTTGGGGCAACAGGCGTGTCCTCGTCCGTTGCTAAAAGTTCTGCAGATTTTCCACATACTGGGCAGTGGACAGAAAAGTCCCCCTGCTCCATGTCTTTAGCAGAACGAGAACCTGGGTAGACAAAACCATGCTGACTACATTGATACTTACCTTCACCATATACCGCACGAGAAGAAGCCACCACAATTTTATTAATGGGTAACTGTTCATTTGCAATTAAATCTAGCAACAGTGCGGTGCCACCAATGTTCACGTCAGAATAATGCTGAATAGCATACATTGATTGACCAGTGCCCGTTTCAGCTGCCAAATGAACAACCGTATCAACATTTTGCAAAGATTTAATTAAATCAGCTCGATTTGTAACACTGCCATAAATAAACTCAACATTATGATGAAGGCTGCGAAACAAAGCAGAAGACTCTGGCTCAACCCCATGAATTTGTGGTGATAAATTATCAAGCACTCTGACTTTATGGCCGCTTGCAATTAGGTAATTTGCAAGCCTGGAACCTATAAAGCCAGCGCCACCAGTGATTAAAACATGCTGAGTCATACTGTTTCCAAGTAATGTATTTGTAAAAATAAGATATAGTCGGTAATTTTGTAAGCGCTAATTACACACATGACCTGTTTGATCTGCGAGGTTATTCGGATTTTTTTTATCAATCCATTTTTGCTGTTGCAAATCGAAGAGACGAATGACTACTGCAGGCGAGCCTACAGCCACGCAATAATCAGGAATGTCTCGTGTTACTACCGAATTAGCGCCAATGACTGAATTTTTCCCGACACTTGCGCCGATAATACTAACGCTCTCTCCGATCCACGCTCCAGCTCCAATGACTACCGAACGTTTAAACCGAACGGGCTGATGCATCACTGGAATAGTTATATCTTCATACTCATGTATATTGTCTGAAATATACACGTTGTTAGCTGTTAAAACATTATCGCCAATACTAACAGAACGCACTGATGTAATATGGTTGTTATAGCCAAAGACACACCCATTCCCAACGGTTAGGGCTGCATCTAAATTACCTATGCCATGACAATATAGCCAAGCCCCTCGCTGAAAAAAAGTACCTTCTCCGATACAAATTCCACGACCTCCATCTACTCTGAATGGCTTAACTAAACTAGTACCTCTTCCTAAAGATTTAAAAGAGAATCCATGCGTGAATCTAAAAAAAGTTCGGCAATATTTTTGATAAATACGAGAAAGTAAATTCATCGCTTTAATTGCTCCAGCGAATCTAGTAACTTGGCAGGGTCAACGAACAGAGGGGCAAGTTCTTCAAGTTTTTGCTCATTCAAAGTCCACCATTTAGATGCAATTAGACGAGCAATAATATCCTCAGAAAATCTCAGCCTGATCTGTTTACTTGGATTCCCTGCAACTATTGTATAAGGTGCAACGTCCTTTGTTACAACTGAACCAGCTCCAATCACGGCACCAACGCTAATTTCGACACCCGCCTTTACAATCGCTCCATGGCCAATCCAAACGTCAGCACCAATTGTTGTACAAGGTAATGTCTCAGTAAAAACACGTTTATTTATAAAAAACTTTGGCAAAGGCTGTGCGTTATCATAAAAAACAGGACTGCTGCTAACCATATACATGGGATGATTTGCTAAGCCAATGTTTACATCACTTGCAATAGAACAAAATCGACCGATGTTAGCATTATTTAGAACACTACCTGACTGCACATAGCTATACGCTCCCAAATTCGAGTTTATAAGAGTAACGTCTTCGAACAGTACAGAATATGCACCCAAGTCACTAGTTTTATCAACTTCCGCGCTAGAATGAATAACGCTTTGGGGAAATTTTTTACATAAGATTAATCTTCTAATATAAAACTTCACCCATTTTTTTAGAATATTCAATGTGCGAGCCTTGCATCGTTATTAAGGATGTCATATATAAAAGCCAAGTTCCTCTCTAGATTTTTTCCATCTAAAGGTCCAATATATTTTTCCATCACTTGTTTATCCAAAAATGCTTTAAAACGATCATGTTCCATTTGAAAATCAAAAAAAGCTTGCTTTAATTCTGTTACAGAGTCAATTGTCACAAGCTCAGAATTTTTATCAAAAGGTGGATCCAATAACTCTTTGTCTTTTTTGTAATAAATAACTGGGATACCAAGGCAAGATGCCTCAAATAATGTTTGGGAATAAATTGATATATACAAATCAGTCTTAGCTAACACTTCGCTGATTGGAACTGCCCTAACAATTTCTATATCAAGCTTAGGAAAATATTCATTTACAAATGAGGTATATTGCTCAAGAAATCCATTTGGGCGAACCTTTATAATTAAGTTAAATTTGCCACCCACATCTTTTATTTGCTGAAATGCTGTCAATATGTCATACATAAAATCGAATTCAACAGCTACATGACTAATTAGGTCAAGATTATTAAATCCTGAAGTACCAATACTTACAGTTGGCGTAATTCGGTTAATCAGCTTCTGCTTAGTAGTCTTAACATAATCATCCATTCTAGGATCACCTAAAAAGACTACATTTTTAGCATTGTTGTAATAATGCATTTTTATACTTTCAGAATAGCTATTTATATAAGTAGCATATTTCCCATCATCACAAAACTCCCCGCCCAAAAAACCATTAATGATAAGGTAACTGGGCACCTGCTTGGTCTTTAATACACAATCCACTATAGTTTGTACTAATCCTATATTGGCAATCATTATTTCTAAATCAATTGGTTGTTTTTTTAAATAATTAATAACACTATTCAGAATCTGCAACGCATCCGAGACCCTTGGCTGAATCTGATGCTCAATGACTTTGTATGCACCAGCAGTAGCATCAGTACCATCGCTCAAAAACAAAGATGCACTTCGATCAACTTTAAAATCATTTAGTAACGAATATGCTTGCTCTTCAAATTGTTCTGCCTTACCTCTTATAGGAATAAGGCGCTGAGCAAAGTACGTTCTCCAACTCTTACTTCTGGATAGTGAGGATGTAATAACCTTTATAGTTGAATCTCTCTTCAAATAATCGACAATTTTCTTTGTTGGATGATATATCTGAGCATAGATATTTTTTTTGTTTTTTAACTTGAAGATAGAGTCAAAATAAAAACTACCAATTGAAAAAATATTCACCAGAAAATCCCGCGCAATATTATGCAAATTCCTAGCGCGTAGTGCGTTATGCATATATTGATGAATATCAAAAAAATAGGTCGCTTTTTTAGGAGATATTGAACTCAACGCTGTAAATGTAATTCCCATTTCAAGCAAAATATTCCCTACATAATTTTCACTCTCACCTACATAAATTTTTTCGTATTGAACCCCTCTAAGTTTTTCCAGATTAGCTCGTAATCTAACGTAATAAAGATATTCACTCCAAATTTCAATTCTGAAAGAAAACCCGAAAGGAATTCCTTGCGCGGTAAAAATATCATTCCCATATTTATCGTAATGCCATTTTTTAAAAAAGTCTGAAGCTAGAAAGTTATTCTTCTGCATTTCAGATGGCGAGCATATACCATCAATATAATAAACTTCGCCACCTAGCTCTTCGACTTCACGCTTTAAACCGAAATCAAAGGTCAAAACGAGATCATGATTTGGATCAAACTCTAAAACTTGATTACACCAATAATCCCGCGAGCTGACAATATAAATTTCTCGGCACCTCATATTATGCTTATTAAAAAACATACAACCTAAACTGAACGCTTGCTGATAAGATAAGTATCATTAATATAAAGATGATCAAGTCCAGATAATTCAAAAGTTCTTATTGCGTCACCAATTGTGTCAACAATTGGCTCGCCATGTAGGTTAAAGCTTGTATTCAAAAGCGCCGGAACCCCAGATAATTTACAGTACTCAGAAATTAGCTGATGGTATTTTGGTGCATGATCTTTAGAAACAAATTGTGGCCTCACAGTTTTGTCATAAGGATGTGTTCCAGCTTCAATTTGACTATAATTTTCCAATCTTGAATTAAAGCTGATTGTCATCAAAGGTGACTGTATTGATTTTGGATTCTCAATATATTCCTGATGTCTTTCATCTAATACTGAAAGCGCAAAAGGCATCCAGAAATCTCTATTTTTAATGGCCTCATTAATTTTCTGAACAGATTCGCGAATACTTGGATTAGCCAAAATACTTCTATTTCCTAATGCTCTTGCCCCGAACTCGGCTTGCCCTCTAATTACACCTACAATATCACCATTAAAAATAAGTTTTGCCACCTCACTCATTTCTGCCGAAGCGTTTACAACATATTTCTTAGACAGTTCACTAAAATCAAAACCTTCCATTTCGTCATCTGCATCAAAACCAAGATATAGATGATGTAGTGCTTGGTTATTGTGATGACCTTCGTTTAATAAATAGCATCCACCAATACTTAAACTTTCATCCCCATTCGACCCACAAACATAAAGTTCATCTACTTCATCTAACTCGGCAATTGCCTGATTCATTTTAATATTCATCGCAATACCGCCACCTAAAACAAATCTTGTAATGCCAGTTTCTTTTACGATATTACGCACTAACTTACAAGCAATCTGCTCGGTGTATAATTGTACGGCCCCAGCGATATTATCAAAACGATGAATCTCAAAAGCCTCTTTTAGATATCCATATAGATCTGCTGGTCTATTTTTGTTAACTATCCTGAGTTCGTCCACATCACATATATCCTCTATAACTTTCAATGCTTTTAATACATGACTTGTTTTGGCGTACGGAGCTAAACCCATTACCTTAAACTCGTGCTCATCCGGACGCATTGCCAGAAGCAATGTAGCCATTTTATAGATACGACCCAAATCATTTTCAGCAGACTCAGCTAATAAAGTAAATTTATTATCACTAACCTGCCATACGGTTTGGTTTCTACCGTCGCCCCAACCATCCATTGTTAAGACAATACAATCTTTATCTCTGTATGGTGATCCGTAATACGCGTAATATGCATGGCAAGTATGATGGTCGAGAAATTCTATACTTTCTTTATGAATACCAAGATGTTCACTCAACACCCTAGCGCTCTCTTCTCTATACAATTTAATATCTAATTCTGGGTTTCGAATCACTTCTTCAGTTAAATATGAAAAATCAAAATACTGAACATCTTGATTAAACTGTTCTGCATCTCTTAGCCACAAAAAGTAATCAGTACAATCTTCTCCTCTAAATTTACGCTGATAATATTTTTCACCGTAATAATCCCTATAGTCCCTAAGCGAAAATTTAGTATTTGTTTTAGCTTTAACTAGTACACCTGGGTTATCTATCGTTGTATAAGCAACTCTAGATAAATCTGAACCTTTTATACCTGCTTTTTTTAAACAGTAATCAATTGACTGTTTTGGATATCCTACATAATTTTTCTCTCTGCAAAATCTTTCTTCACATGCAGCAACAATAATTTTTCCATCTAGCATTAAAGCTGCTGATGAGTTATGACTAACACTAAGAGCTAATTGATATACAGGTTTATTCATTACATTAAACTTTCAAATTTTTTTATTGAGTCAAAGTTAACACCACTACCAAACACCCCAACCCCCATCCACCGCCAAATTCTGTCCCGTCACATACATTGACATATCACTTGCCAAATAAGCTACTACACCACGAAAGTCGTCTTCAGTAGCCATACGACCTAATGGTGTTTTTGCCTCGTAGCGCTGCACAAATGCTTCTGGCTGATTTCTGAAGACGCCTCCAGGTGATATGGCATTGACACGGATATCAGGCGCAATGGTAGTTGCCAACCATCGCGTAAATTGAATCAGTCCGCCCTTGGTTGCACCGTAAGCGGCAGGGTTGCTCATGCTGGTACCTTCATACAAGCTCCAGTCAGGACCATACATACCATAAATCGAAGCAATGTTGATTATACTACTACCCTCTGCAGTCTTAAGCATAGGCGCCAGCCCCTGACAAAGATCAAATACAGCAGTAAGATTAACTTCCAGCGCACGACGCCACGTATCGATGGTTTGTTTTTCAAAAGGTACCGCCCATCCTTGTAAATCTGAGGTGCCAACAAAGGCCGCGTTATTTATAAGTATATTGAGTCCCTGGCCACTATTATTTATCCAAGCCATCATTTCAGTTCGCTGATCTTGCTGTTCAAGATCACAAAAACAATGCTCGACTTTGACGCCCCACCGCTCAGCCAGCTGTGAACTAAGACTATCAAAATCCGATCCAGGGCGGTCAATCAACACCAGATCAGCGCCTAGTTCAGCCAGCGTATCAGCCATCACCTTGCCCAAGTAACCTGTTGCGCCAGTAATCAGTGCACGACGACCTTTAAGATTAATGAGTTGTTTAATTGTAGTCACAATTTCTGTTCCCTTATATTCAAAAGACATTCTGCAATCTGAAAGTCTTGCAAAGTATCAATATCAACCGCATGCTCCCTTGGCACTTGCACCATCTGCACACGTCCTTCAAAGATCGAGTTATGAGTCATAACAAATCTGGATCTCGCAACATAAGCTACTGTAGCCATGTCGTAAACCTCGGGCGCATCCTGACGGCGCGTTACAGCTGACTGAGGGGGGATAACCAATCCTACATTACCATCTGCATTTATTCTGACCATATTAAAGTATGGGCTGCGATTAGCATCAGTAACAGTAATTACCACATCTGCATCGCCTTTTTCATATTTATCTAGGCAGTTCTCAATATCGATAGGCAGCCTCATGGGTGCAGTAGCCGGTACTGAAACCATCATCTCTGGCAAAACACCATCCTTTTCACGTAAATAATTGAGTGCATGGCGCCAAGCCAACCACTCGGAACTATCATCGCGGGCAAGTTCTGCAGGACGAATAAACGGTACTTCTGCGCCATACTGACGTGCTATTGCAGCAATCTCTTCAGAATCCGTTGAAACAATAACAC
>Ga0208396_100055_pt1 | contig 52859 bp, 51 predicted proteins | sample LakWasMet64_LOW9_2_FD_183896 | JGI IMG/M metagenome (GOLD analysis project Ga0208396, IMG submission 183896) | Freshwater sediment methanotrophic microbial communities from Lake Washington under simulated oxygen tension - Sediment Metagenome... | ecosystem: Environmental > Aquatic > Freshwater >... | reverse complement strand
CGGTCAATTCATTTGCCATGCAATACACTTTTGAAAACGGCACTCGTGCTGATTGTGCCTTGTTTCTACCGGAGCCAACCGGCACGGTAGCGGTGGATAGTAAATTCCCACTGGAAAACTATCACCGGATGCTTGATAACAAGCTTACTGAGGCTGAGAAGTTGTTGGCCGAGAAGCAATTTAAGTTGGATGTAAAAAAACACGTAGACGATATTGCCAATAAGTACATTATTTCCAATGTGACTTCTGATGGCGCGGTGATGTTTATTCCGGCTGAGGCCGTATTTGCTGAATTGCATGCCTATCACAATGATGTGATTGAGTATGCAATGAATAAACGGGTGTGGGTGGTGTCACCTACAACCCTCATGGCGGTACTCAATACGGCGCGTGCAGTGCTTAAAGATGTGGAAACGCGCAAACAGGTTCACGTGATTAAAGAAGAGCTGGGTAAATTAAGTAAAGACTTTGGCCGTTTTGATGTGCGTATGAAAAAGCTGGCAGACAATATTCGCCAGGCTCATGAAAATGCACAGGATGTGCATATTTCCAGTCAGAAAATCACACAGCGCTTTGCACAGATTGAGCGCGTGGAGTTATCTAAAAATCCAACTGATGTACTGGATATTGTAGATGACAAAGAAGTTTAACTAATAATCTTAATACTATGAAAATTAAACTATTTTACTTTGCAAGGCTTAAAGAGTCGCTCAAATATTCAACTGAAGATATAGTGCTTGCCGATGGCCCGTGGACGATTTTAAAGCTCAAAGCTTTATTGGCTCAACGCGGCGACGTGTGGGGGCAGATGCTGATGGGCAAGCTGAAAGTGCGCGCTGCTATTAATCATGAGCTGGTACACGACAATGCCCCGATTGCCGATGGTGATGAAGTGGCATTTTTCCCGCCGGTTACCGGCGGTTAATAGATAAAAAACTATGACCGTACGTGTGCAGATAGAAGATTTTGATGCTGGTTTTGAGATCAGGCAACTACGGCATGCGCGTAAAGATGTTGGTGCCGTAGTCAGTTTTATCGGTCAGGTGCGAGACATCAATGAAGGGGATACGGTTGCAGAGCTAACGCTAGAGCATTATCCGGGCATGACTGAAAAGTCATTGAATGCAATCATTACCCAGGCCAAAGCACGCTGGAATATTATGGATGTCCTTATCATTCATCGTGTCGGTACACTACAGCCTAGTGACCAAATAGTACTGGTGGCGGTAAGTGGCGCACATCGTGGCGAAGCCTTTGCTGCATGTGAATTTGTGATGGACTGCTTGAAAACGGAAGCCCCGTTCTGGAAGAAAGAATTAACGCAATCCGGCGAGCGCTGGGTAGAAGCAAAGGCGGCTGATGATGACGCCAAAAAACGATGGAATAAATAGAGCCAGTTGTAAACTAAATAAGGGTGCTTCTATAAATGCGGAGTTTGGGATGCAGTACAAGGCGCACGGAACACAGGAGCCGAGATAGTATGCAGTATACAGCAAGGTTCCGAGTACCGCGCAACGCAGTAATGCGCCCAAAAAATGTATTTATAGAAGTACCCATAACTTGAATTCGTCATGTTAATCACATGATGTGAACACTAAAAATATGCAAAATATACTGACACCTCAACAACTAACATTAAATATTGAAGCTAATAAATTTAGCTTTGCAGATACCTCTGAACTGATTGTTGATGGTCACAATAGTGCTCAATATCAGGCTTGGGTAACGCAGGCAGAAGCGAAAAAAGCGGCTGAATTTGGTTTAAGTATTCGGCATCCGGGTTTTAATTTGCTTGCGTTAGGTGAGCCTGGCTCTGGTCGTACAACCCTGATGCTGAACATGATGCACGAAGCTGCAGTAAAGTCGCCTGTTGCCAGCGATCTGGTGGCTTTGTATCAGTTTGATGCGAATGGTAAACCTTTGTTTTTAAAATTGGCTGCCGGTGCCGGTATGCAGTTGAAACAGGCCATGGATAATTTTGTACGGGTGTTTGCCAAAGACTTGCCCAGCCTGTTGGAAGCCAAGGCGCAGCAAAACTCCATGATACCGGTGCAGATATTTATTGAAGGCCAATTAGCTACCATTAAAGCCAGCCTTACTCTTGTTGATACTGACAAGATTCCTACGCATTACTTCAATGCCTTGCAGCAGGATATTCTGGATACGCTAGAAGCATGGCAGCCTAACCTGAATGCAGAAGGTGAAACCAACCTGGAGGCATTGTTAAGCGAGAGTTTTTTTGGACGTTATCGTACCAATTTACTGGTAGAGCATCATGCTGGGCAGCATGCACCGGTTTTATATGACAATGATCCTAGCCTGCAGTCTTTATTTGGCGGTGTAGAGGGTGCAAGTGAGGCCAGCAATATTCCGGATTTTATGCGTCTGCGGGCCGGCAATTTGCTGCGTGCCGATGCAGGGACGTTGTTGCTGCATCTGCGCGATATTCTGGCTGATGAGCAGAATGGCTCACACATACTGGAGAAACTGCATCGCTTCTTACGTAATGGCACATTGCAGATTGAGGATTTAACCAGCAGTAGCAATCAGGGTAGCAGTCTTATCAGTGCACAGTCGGCAATACCGGTTTCAGTAAAAGTCGTATTGGTTGCCACGCGCGAAGACTATTACGAGTTACTTGGCATCACACCGGATTTCTTTGATTACTTCCCGATTAAAATCGAGTTTGCTGATCAGGTAAAAGCAAACACGGAACATTATGCTGCGTATGCGTCTTTCGTTGCTTACAAATGCCAGCAGCATCATTGTCACCATTTTACAGCTGAAGCTGTAGCTGGCTTGCTACAAGCTATGCACAGGCTAATTGAGGACCAGACCCGGTTGAGTACCAAGTTTGGTGTCCTGGAAAAACTGCTGCTTGAAAGTGCGGCTGCGGCTGGCATCCGTGGTGCGAGTTTGGTGGAGATTCAAGACGTAAAATCAGCGATACAGCGTAAATATCAACGCCATAGCTACATTGAGTCACACATGCGTGATTCAATCGTGGATAAAGAGCTGATCATCAGTGTTTACGGCGAGTGCATCGGTCAGATCAACGGCCTCACGCATATTGACCTGTCGGAGGCCAGCTTTGGTTCACCTGTGCGTATTTCGGCAAACTGCTATGCCGGTAGCCGCGGTGTACTCACAATTGACCGTGAAGTGAGAATGAGTGGCCCAACGCATGACAAGGGCGTGATGATACTGCAAAGCTGGCTGCATACTAATTTTGCAAAACTTAATCCGCTTAACCTGACCGCCTCACTGGTGTTCGAGCAAGAGTATAGCGGCGTAGATGGCGATTCGGCCTCATGTGCCGAGCTTTTTGCACTGCTGTCATCGTTGGCGCAGGTACCTATCAAGCAAGGTATCGCTGTGACTGGCGCGCTTAATCAGCATGGTGAAGTGCTGCCGATTGGCGGCTTGAATGAAAAGATCGAAGGTTACTTCAGAGTCTGCAAGCAGATAGGTCTGGATGGTAAGCAGGGGGTGCTGATTCCTGAGCGTAATATGCGGCATTTGATGCTGAGTGATGAAGTGATTGAAGCGGTTGCGACAGGTCATTTTCATATTTCCACAATGAATACCATCGCGGATGGTATAGCGCATCTCACAGGGCGCAGCTTGCAAGAGCTGAATGGTTTGGCAGAGCTTGCGCTTCAGGGCTTTAAGCAAACGCTGGAAGCTAACTTACCTAAGCGCAGTAGTTGATTTTATTACCAATAAACTTCTGTTCATTCGATTATGACTAATGAAAACGATACCAAGTGCAGGCTGGATAAATGGCTGTGGGCTGCGCGTTTTTTTAAAACACGCAGCCTGGCTACGGCGGCTATTGAGACCGGTAAAGTGCATATAGATGGCGAGCGTGTCAAACCTGCAAAAGAAGTGCGTGCAGATCAGGTAATTCATATCCGTAATCGTGATTTTGAAATTGAAGTTAGTGTGCAGGCGCTCTCTAATATTCGCAGGGGTGCGCCAGATGCTGCGCTTTTGTACACAGAAACGGCAGCAAGTATAGCCAAGCGTGAAAATGCAAAACTGACAGGTGAAAATGAATATGCCCAGCGTGACCGTGGGTTGGGACGACCAACCAAGAAACAGTTGCGGGACATCAAGAAGTTTACAGGCGGTGTTTATTAGGCCGAATAAATGATGAGTGATTTATTTTTAAAATGAATCAATCAAGCTGAATTTTTGATCCTGATATCAATTGATTATTAATAAAATGACTACAAAAGAAATTAATATTGACGCGCTTATGACTGCTACCGGTGTCCGTTTTGGTACCAGCGGTATTCGTGGTTTGGTTGAGAGCATGAGTGATGAAGTTTGTTATGCCTACACCGCTGCATTTCTGAAAAGCGTTGTTGGCAGTGCCGGTACGTTAGCTAAAGTGGTGTTGGGGCATGATCTGAGACCTAGCAGCCCCAAAATTGCTGCCGCTTGTGCGGCAGCCGTAAAAGATGCAGGAATGCAGTTGATTTATGTGGGAGCTTTACCAACCCCTGCGCTTGCCGATTATGCCAACTATCTCGGTGCTACGGCTATTGTCGTGACAGGTAGTCACATTCCATTTGATCGTAATGGAATCAAGTTTTATACCAATAATGGTGAAATTTCAAAGTCGGAGGAGTCGTTAATTCAATCTTCCGTCATTGATGTGCCAGTCTCGTTGTCAAGCACACGGTTGCCCGTGCCTGATATGGCTGCTACGTCACATTATGTGAAGCGATACGTTGATTTTTTTGGTAAAGATAGCCTTAGCGGCTTGCGTGTTGCAATCTATGAACATTCCAGCGTAGCACGAGACGTGCTACATGATATTTTAGAGTCTTTAGGTGTTGAAGTTATCAAATTGGGACGCACTGAAGATTTTGTTCCAATTGATACAGAAGCTGTTCGCGTCGAAGATATTGTTCAGGGTGGTGCATGGGCAAAAGCGTATAAATTCGATGCAATATTTTCCACTGATGGAGATGCAGATCGTCCTTTAATGGGAGATGAGTTTGGGCAATGGTTCAGAGGTGATGTGGTAGGTATTCTTTGTGCCAAATTTTTAAACGCCGATGTTGTAATTACCCCTGTCAGTAGTAATACCCTTGCTGAAAAAACCGGCTGGTTTAGTAAGGTAGTGCGTACGCGTATTGGCTCCCCCTATGTAATTTCTGCTATGGAACGTGAGATTGCAGACCCTTCTAATATTGTCGCAGGCTTTGAAGCTAATGGCGGTTTTTTACTTGGAACGGACATCAAGCGTGATGGCCGGATTTTAAGCGCACTTCCTACCCGCGATGCTGTTTTGCCTATGCTTGCATTAATTGGTTTATCTAGAGACTTGAAGTGCAAGGTATCTGAGTTGTTGAAAATATTACCAAGCCGGTTTACGGCCAGCAATCGTTTGCAGAATTTTTCAAATGAACAAAGTAGAGTATTGCTCGATTCGTTGAACCGGAATCACCAGCAAGCGGCACATGTAATGGCGCCTAGGTCAGGTGATGTTGTTTCCATTGATCTAACCGATGGTTTGCGGGTTTCATTTAGCAATGGCGATATCGTTCATTTGCGGCCCTCCGGTAATGCTCCAGAGTTACGTTGTTATGCCGAATCCGATACGCAATTAAAAGCCCAGTTGCTTTGCGACAGCTGTTTGGAAAATATAATGATCGTATGAGTTATTTATTATGTTGCTAGATGTAAGCTTTGTTTGTTAAACTCATGTTCAATCCATGAACGCAGTAATTAAACCTTTAAAACATGCTAACTGACGAGTATCGATACAAGATTCTGAAATTGGTTGAGATTAAACCTGAAATCAGCCAGCGTGAGCTTGCCAAAGATTTGGGTGTTAGTCTGGGCAAGGTTAACTTTTGCCTTAAAGCGTTGATTGAAAAAGGCCTGTTGAAGGCAACTAACTTTCGAAATAGCCAAAATAAACTGGCTTATATGTATCTGCTTACTCCAAGCGGAGTGGAAGAAAAATCAAAAATAACCTTAAGATTCTTGAAAACTAAAATGCGTGAATATGAATTGCTTCAAGAAGAAATCAGGGAGTTGGTGGAGGAAACCAAGTCTCAAATTAACGATAGTAAAAGTATCGATCTCAATACTCAACTGGAATCCGTTGAGGTCAAATTATGATAAATAATCGTTATGCAGTAATTCTTTGTGGCGGCTCCGGTACCAGGCTTTGGCCGTTATCACGTACATTAAGGCCTAAGCAGCTTTTGGCTTTAAATGGTGAGGAGACATTGCTGCAGCAAACGGCAAAGCGTTTAACGCAGCTGGTAGATCCTTCTCATTTATTTACTGTCACCCATGAGGATCATAAGTTTGAGGTTAAAGGGCAGTTGGCGGAATTATTTCCTGAGTCGATTGGTAATGTGCTAGCTGAACCCTGTGCAAGAAATACCTTGCCAGCTATAGCCTGGGCTACTTATCAAATATATCAGCAAGATGAAAATGCAACCATAGGTGTGTTTGCATCGGACCATGCAATCGATAATGAACCGGCATTCTTAGAGGCTTGGCAAACAGCTGAACAGGTTGCGGAACAAGGGTATCTGACATTGCTTGGCATTGAGCCAAATGAGCCTGCCACAGGTTATGGCTATATAAAACCCAGCCAGAAATTACCAATAAACGCTAATTTGCCGGCTTACCAGGTAGCTAAGTTTGTAGAAAAACCAGATTTGGAAAATGCTAAACGTTTTGTAAATGAAGGTTATTTATGGAACAGCGGCATGTTTGTATTTAAAGCTGCTTCGTTTATGCATATGCTACAGCAGTATCAGCCTGAAATTTACAATCAAATTTGCGCGCTTAATGGCCAGAATGTGATTGAAAACTATGCTGGATTACCAAGCTTATCTATGGATTATGGCTTAGCCGAAAAGGCTGAAAAGGTCGCAGTTGTACCTGTGAATATGGCCTGGAGTGATCTGGGTAGCTGGGATTCAATCTATGCGCGAAATGTGAAAGATGCAAGCAATAATGTAACGCATGGAGATGTGTTAAATCTTGATACTCAAGATAGTTTAATCTGGAGCGAAGCGGGATTTGTAGCAACATTAGGACTAAATAATGTGGCTGTCATACAAACCGTTGATGCCACTCTGGTATGCGATAGAAGCCGTGCTGAGGATATTAAGGCATTGGTAAGCAAGATTAAAACACGCAAACCGGAGCTTACGGAAATTCATCAAACGGTTTATCGGCCATGGGGCAGTTATACCGTGCTTGAAGAGAGTGCTAATTTTAAAATTAAACGCATTGTCGTGAACCCCGGTGCCAAACTTTCAATGCAAATGCATAAGCATCGTTCTGAACACTGGGTAGTGGTTTCAGGTGTTGCTACTATTACTAACAATGAAATTGAATATACATTGCAAGAAAATCAATCGACATATATTCCCCAAACGCACCGGCATCGTTTGGCAAATAATGGCATAGTACCTTTAAGCATTATTGAGGTGCAGTGCGGTGAATATGTAGGGGAAGACGATATTGTGCGGTTTGATGATAACTATGGAAGGTTTTAAAGTGACTAAAGTTGCGTTGATAACAGGTATAACTGGACAGGATGGGGCTTATTTAGCAGAATTTTTATTGAATAAGGGCTATGTGGTTCATGGTGTTAAGCGCAGGTCATCACTGTTTAATACTGATCGAATTGATCATTTGTATCAAGATATTCACGAAAAAAAGGTTAAATTCTTTTTGCACCATGGCGACTTAACTGATTCTACCAATCTAATTCGCATTATTCAGCAAACGCAACCAGATGAAATATATAATTTGGCCGCCATGAGTCATGTAGCAGTGAGCTTTGAAACCCCCGAATATACTGCTAATGCTGATGGTATTGGTACGTTGCGCATTTTAGAAGCCATTAGGATTTTAGGGTTAGAGAAAAAAACAAAATTTTATCAAGCTTCTACATCAGAGCTTTATGGGCTGGTGCAAGAAACTCCGCAAAAAGAAACTACGCCGTTTTATCCACGTAGCCCTTATGCGGTAGCTAAGCTCTATGCTTATTGGATAACGGTAAATTATCGTGAAGCCTATGGTATCTATGCTTGCAATGGTATTTTGTTTAATCATGAAAGCCCACTCCGTGGCGAAACCTTCGTAACACGAAAAATTACACGTGCTCTAGCTCGCATTAACTTAGGGCTGCAAGATTGTTTGTATTTAGGTAATCTGGATGCATTACGTGATTGGGGACATGCTAAAGATTACATCGAGATGCAGTGGTTGATGTTACAACAAGAGACACCAGAGGACTTTGTGATTGCTACCGGCGTGCAATATAGTGTACGTGACTTTGTAGATGCTGCAGCTAAAGAGTTAAGCATGCAAATTAAATGGGAGGGTGCAGGCATCGACGAAAAGGGTTATTGGCAAGGTAAATGCATTGTTCAAGTGGATTCTAGATACTTTAGACCAACTGAAGTAGAAACACTGTTGGGTGATCCTTCTAAAGCTAAACAAAAACTGGGTTGGACGCCAAAAATTAGCTTTCAGGATCTTGTGTCAGAAATGGTGAGAGAAGACTATAAATCAGCGCAGCGTGATGAATTAGTAAAAAATCATGGGTATCAATCCATGGATTACCATGAATAATTTAAAAGTGACAGTCTGGCTGTTTAATTTACAACAAAAGGTTATAAAGCACTAGAAATAATTATTTGACAATAATCTTATGAATTCCACTCAAACTATCCCTCATCTTTTATATCGACTTTGGCAACACATAAACAGTCGTCGTCGCTGGCAGTTTGGAGTCCTTCTTGTCTTGATGGTTATTGCTTCTTTTGCTGAAATTCTTAGCATTGGTGCCGTTTTGCCTTTTCTTGGCGTTCTTACTGCCCCAGAACGCATTTTTGGACATCCATTTACTCAACCTCTTATAAACGCCTTAGGTCTAACTGCGCCAGAACAACTCCTGCTACCTTTAACTATTACGTTTTGCACGGTGGCAGTTTTGGCTGGTGCTATGCGTTTGTTACTTCTTTGGGCTAATACGAGATTATCTTATGCAACGGGTGCTGATCTCAGTAATAGCATTTATCGCCGTACACTTTATCAGTCTTATGAAGTGCATGTAAATCGCAATAGTAGTGAAATTATCAATGCTATCTCTAATAAAACCAATTCTGTTATAGGCATAATAATATTAATACTGAATTTTATAAGTTCTAGTGCTACGTTGATTGCTATTTTAATTGCGCTATTGCTAGTTGATCCAGTTGTAGCAACGGCGGCATTTTTTGGGTTTGGTTTAATTTATATAATTATTATCGGGCTTACTCGAAAAAAACTCTTAGTTGATAGCCAGCGAATTGCAAAGGAATCAACCCAAGTTATTAAATCTTTACAAGAAGGGCTTGGCGGAATCCGTGATGTGTTAATTGACGGTTGTCAGGAGCTTTATTGCCGACTCTATCGAGATGCTGACCAATCCTTACGTAAAGCGCAAGGTAATAACATGTTTATAAGTCAAAGTCCACGTTACGGTATGGAGGCCTTGGGTATGTTACTTATTGCTGGGCTTGCCTATACATTAGCAAAGCAACCAGATGGTATAGCTAAGGCTATTCCAATTCTCGGCGCTCTCGCACTTGGTGCTCAACGTTTGTTACCATCATTGCAACAAGCATATGGAGCTTGGTCTGTCATTAAAGGTGCGCAAATATCACTACAAGACACTCTGGAATTATTGGATCAGCCACTGCCGGATTACGCTGACCAGTCATTAACTAAGCTACTGTCATTTTCGAATAATATTGTTATAAGAGACCTTTCGTTTCGTTACAGCCCAGTAACGCCTTTGGTGCTAAATAAACTTAATATTGAGATTGTCAAAGGTAGTCGTATAGGATTTATTGGGACAACCGGTAGTGGTAAAAGCACACTTCTTGATATAGTTATGGGCTTATTAAGTCCAACTGAAGGTTCATTGGAAATCGATGGACTACCTATTAATATAAATAATAGACGTGATTGGCAAGCCCACATCGCGCACGTGCCTCAAACTATATTTCTGACCGATAGCTCAATTGCTGAGAATATTGCATTTGGTGTCCCTCATAATAATATAAATTATGAGCGCGTAGCACTTGCAGCCCAAAAGGCACAAATAGCTGACATAATTGAAGCCTGGCCAAATCAATATCAAACATTTGTTGGCGAGCGAGGTGTTCGACTCTCTGGAGGGCAACGTCAGCGAATTGGAATTGCCCGTGCGCTTTATAAGCAGGCCGATGTTATAATCTTCGACGAGGCGACCAGTGCATTGGATAACGAAACAGAACAAGCAGTGATGCATGCAATAGAAAGCCTAGGTAAAGAATTAACCATTCTAATAATAGCCCATAGACTTACTACTTTGAAAAATTGTACCCAGATAATAGAATTGGCTAACGGTGGAGTTAGCCGCGTTGGAACTTATGAAGAAATTGTACATTTAAAGCTTGGAATTTGATATTTTACTTATGAATAATACAAACACAAAAACAAGAGTTCTCGTTACAGGCGCTGATGGTTTTATTGGATCTCATCTAGTTGAAACTTTGGTGCGACAAGGTCACAGTGTCCGTGCATTTGCTCTTTATAACTCTTTTAATTCATGGGGTTGGTTGGATAATTGTGCATCTGAGTTAAAGGGGAAGTTTGAGGTCTTTACAGGTGACATTCGTGACCCACATGGTGTTAAAGAGGCTATGAAGGGGTGTGACGTAGTACTTCACTTGGCGGCATTAATTGCTATACCGTACTCCTATCACTCACCAGATACTTATGTTGATACAAATATCAAAGGCACTTTAAATGTATTGCAAGCCGCGCGAGACTTAGGTGTTAAGAGGGTCGTTCACACATCGACTAGTGAGGTTTATGGTACAGCACGTTTTGTTCCAATTACTGAAGAGCATCCATTGCAGGGGCAATCACCATACTCAGCTACTAAAATAGCTGCGGATCAGCTGGCGTATTCTTTTTATGCTTCATTTGGCCTGCCAGTAGTAATTGCTCGGCCATTTAATACATATGGACCGCGACAATCTGCTCGTGCAGTGATTCCGACAATTATCACCCAAATTGCTAGTGGACAGAGACAGATAAAACTTGGGGCAGTGTCGCCCACAAGAGACTTTAACTATGTGCAGGATACAGTAGATGCTTTTGTTGCTGCAATGAATTCAGATAAAGGCATAGGTGAAGTTGTGAATTTCGGTAGTAATTTTGAGGTTTCCATTGGAGACACCGCGCAGTTGATTGCTGAGGTCATGAATGTTGATATTGAAATACTTACAGATGAGACTAGATTTAGACCTAAAAATTCGGAAGTTGATAGATTGTGGGCTGAAAATAAAAAGGCTAAACATTTATTTGGATGGCAGCCTAACTATGGTGATCTAGAGGGTTTTAAGTTTGGGTTGGCTAAAACTGCCGAATGGTTTACTCAACCTCAAAACTTAAATCGCTACAAGACGGAAGTTTATAATATCTAAATTTTGGCATAGCAATTAATTATTTGAAGATGATTACGTTTTTTTTGAAATCCTAAAAGACTATTGTTTAGTCTTTTTATTTTATTGTTCAATATGCGTGTAGTTTTGCTGATATAGATAAACTTAAATAATGCTAAAAACTAGTGTAAAAAAAATAGCAATTCTCCAGTCAAATTATATCCCTTGGAAGGGGTATTTTGATATGATAGCCGCTGTGGATGAATTCATTATCTATGACGATGTGCAATTTACCAAGAATGACTGGCGTAATCGTAACCAGATTAAGACGCAAGTGGGAGTCCAGTGGCTGAGTGTACCTGTGGGTCAAGATATTAATCGACTAATCCGGGACGTGGAGATAAAAGACAGCCGTTGGCAAGTCAAGCATTGGGCATCTATTTCTCATGCCTATAAACGCGCACCATATTTCGATGAGATTGCATCCGAGTTGCAGCCGCTATATCTCGAACGAGAATATTTGAATCTTTCTGTGTTGAATCGAACCTTGATTGAATTTGTGTGCGGGCAGCTTGGCATTCGCACCAAGATCAGCAACTCTTGGGATTACGAATTCGTTGCCGGTCAAACTGACAGGTTGGTTAGTCTTTGTGAGCAGGCAGGTGCTGATGAATATATTTCCGGACCTTCTGCACGGTATTACCTTGATGAAGAGTTATTCGTCAAGGCGGGTATAAAAGTGACGTGGTTTGAATATGCGGATTATCAAAAATATCCGCAGCTGTGGGGTGATTTCGAGCATGCAGTTAGTGTGATTGACTTGTTGTTCAATACGGGCTCAAATGCGGCGGACTATATGAAATATGTGAGGTAACTCGCATTGATAAAAAAGGGGAGACGTCGTGGAAAGACAAGGTTCTGGGAACGCCATCATAATTGCGGGGGGCGGTTTAACGGGGCTCATGAGTGCTTTGAAGCTAAGGCAGATCCATCCCGACAGAGAGATTGTCGTATTCGACAGATCCGCCCAAGTTGGCGGGATGTATGGGAGTCTGTCATATCCGGAGGATGTTCGCTTCGATTATGGTATGCACGTCATTTACGAATCATGTAATCCGGAAATCGACGATCTGTACAGGGAGGTAATGCCGGAGGCTGAGTGGAACATATATGAGAATAATGAGAAAGACATAGCTGGACTATTTTTCAGAGGGCGTCTGCAGACTTATTCGCATTATGTCGATCTCAGGTCTTTTCCTCAGGAGTCGAGAAAAAGCTTCGTCGGTTCATTGTTGTTGAATCTGCAGGCGACTCAGGTCGCAGATGCGAAGAGTGCAATGGACTTCCTGCAGAACCAGTTCGGTGAGGAGGTAGTGAAAGCTGTTCATGGGCCTATATTGAAAAGGATGTATGGTGTGGATCCGGAAGGTCTAGATGTATTTGCGACCAAGGCTACTGCGCTGGAAAGAGTGACCTTGTTTGATCCTGAGACGATGTTGGACCTAATGAATTCCTCTCAGTTGCGGGCAAGATTGGCTTTCCCAGACCAGCTTAACTTGCCACTACTCCGCGCGAACACCCAGAAGGCTCTATATCCGAAGAAATTTGGGATGAGTCATTTTGTCGACAGGCTGCGGACTTATCTTGAATCAATGGGCGTTGAGATATTGACTGAAACAGGTATTTCTGAGATATATCAACATGAAGGGTGGATTGAGCAAGTTACGCTGACCAATAAAAAATGGGGAAATCGGACCGTTCATGTGGGTAGGATGCTGTGGACGGCGGGATGGCCTTCACTTGCTGGGCAACTAGGGCTCGACATTTCCGATCTTAAGTTTCAGAAAGGTCCGGAAATGATCTTTATGAATCTGGCCTTTAATCGGCCACCGTCAATGGATCGCTTGTATTACTTCTATTGTTACGATGAAGGATTTGCGTCGTTTAGGGTCACTAACTATTCGAATTATTGTCCCGATGCGGCTCGGGATGGATGGTTTCCGATGTGTGTCGAACTTTGGCCATCGAAGATCGGCAAGAAACGTGTGGACATGGGGCAGGATGAATGTGTCCGGTTGGCAGTCGACGAGTTGAAGAGATTCGGAGTCATAGGCCAGAATCATGAGTTGGTCTTTGCCAAAATGGAAAATAATGTCGGAGAATTTCCAATGCCGACCCTTGAAAATACAAAGTCGCTTCAGACTATCCGTACTCGAGTGACGGAGCGAAAGATCGAGAATCTGACAGTTGCAGGGATTATGGCAAATGAAGGTCTTTTCTTCATTCCCGATATTCTTAACGATGCGTTTTTAAAGTTGCATGATTTCTAATCTGGCGTTTGCATGGGCAAATTATTCGGCGAATTGTGGTTGCAATTATCTAAAGGGTGTTTATAGAAATGCATGACGTTAAGATTGAACGCCTTCCGTTTTACTGGAGGCTATCCCCCAAGGCTCGGAAGCTTCCCAATGTTGTCGATGATTATTTTTCTTTCGCTTTCGGTTTTGAGGCGAAAAACGGTCTGGTTATGCAGCAACGGAACGAACAAGTTCTGGTGGCACTCGATTGTATTTACACACAGGAATACAACATTGGCTATCTCCAGGACGGGAATGAAATTGCGAAGCCGTATGGAAAAGATTTTATCGCCTATTTACAAAGTGCGCTGGAGAAGAATCCAAATATAAAGAAGATACTTGAGATTGGTTGTGGCGGCTGTGTCGTGTTAGATAGCCTGAAGAAAAGCGGATATGACGTTTGTGGTATAGATTCTAGCCCTTTTGCCGCGACAGAAGGAGCGAAGAAGGATATTGAAGTTATCACGGACTTCTTTCCAAGTGGCCAGATCTCGGAAAAATTTGACATGATCTTTCATGTCGATGTCTTAGAGCATATTAGTGACTATATGGGTTTCCTGCGACATCAGCATGCGCAGCTGAATGACGATGGAATCGTAATCGTCAACGTTCCTGATGCTACGGACAGCATCAAGGTCGGCGACATATCTATGGCTATGCATCAGCACCTAAACTATTTTACCGAGACCTCCTTGAGTGCTACGTTAAGAAATGCGGGATTCGAAGTAGTTTCCGTTGATAAGGCCGGATATGGTGGTTCGCTGTATGCGATCGGACGGAAAAATCAGCATGCGACACGTGGTGGAAAAGTGAACGATAGTCGTGATTATGAGATATTCTCGAATCGTGCGGAGCAAGTGGCCGCAGCTTTTTGTGAGTGTTCGGACCGAGTGTTGTCCGACAGCAAGCGCACATTAGGATTCTATGTGCCATTACGGACGCTGCCATATATAGCAAAACAAGGTATTTATGAGGGGTTCAGATTTTTCGATGATACCGGTCATTGGCACATGAATGTTTTTGATGGCGTTGATGTGCCGATCGAGAATTTCGGAGATCTCAAGCAGAATCCTGTGACTGATCTGATGATTATGAGCCTTACTTTCGGCGATGTGATCCGGAATAAGGTGTTGAAGGAATTCGGAGGGCGTATCAATGTTGTGACGCTCGGCGACCTGATCGACGGGAGTAAATAAAAGATGAGCCAGGAAATGAATTCTCCTGAATTGTCGATCGTCGCAACCGTATATAACTCTGCACGCATCGTCGAGGCACTTGTAGGGCAGATAAAAGCTGTCGTCGAGACCATGGGAGTTTCCTATGAAATTATATTGGTGGATGATGGTAGTAGTGATGATTCTGTCTATGTGATGGAGGAACAATCTAGGCTTGACCGGCGAGTCAAGTCGATAGTGCTGAGCCGAAATTTCGGCCAGCAGATAGCGATGAGTGCCGGCATCCATCATGCGGCAGGGCGGTTCGTGCTGATCATGGACGGGGATCTCCAGAATCCGCCGGAAGCTATATCGGATCTTTATCAGAAGATGCAAGAGGGGTACGACATCGTGTATACCACTTCGCTGAAAAAGAACAACATGATGGACAGCCTGACTTCCTGGCTGTTCTGGAAGTTCCTTAAAGCCATCATGAAGATTGATATCGCCGAGAGTCAGCTTATGATGCGCATGATGACATCGCGTGTAGCGCAATATTACCGGGAGTACCCTGAGAAGATCCGGACGGTTGCTGCCATTACACATGACATCGGCATGAAGCGCACCATTATTCCCGTCGAAAACAGGAGGCGAGAGCAAGGGAAGAGCAATTACAACACGACGAGACGCATTAATCTGGCGATTGATGTAATTCTTGATTTCTCGAATCGGCCGCTTAATTTCGTGTTCTATTTCGGGGTGATTGTTCTGATGGTTACTGGCATCGCGATGATTTACTATCTGTATGCCTATGTAACGTTGAATACCATGCCTGGTTTTACCTCTTTAATCTTGCTGATTATGCTGTTCGGTAGCATCAATCTAATTTCAATAGGAATATTGGCCAGATATATGGCCAATATTTATACCGAAGTTAAGCGTCGACCGCTCTATTTCATCCGGAAAACGATCAATGTCGAGCAGGCTTCCTGATTTCTGCATCTGTATTTATGAAAGGTCGCTGAATGGGATTTATTAAGAAGGCTGTTTACTGGGCTGAATGTTTGCTTACATGGTCCGTAGGATTGGTCTTTCGTCAGAAGTTTGACCGGCGCATATATCGGTTCAATGTCCCAGAGGTGTGGTATAGCCCTTGGAATGGAGATGATGCCTTTGCCGCGGTTTATGCCGCGATATTGGGAAATACATTGGTGTCGAAGCGGAAACTGTATGACCTTTTCAGTATCAGCAGGCAATTTAATAGACTCGGTGGTGACTATCTGGAAGTCGGAACCTTGCGCGGTGGTACGGCGGTACTGCTCTCGGCTACATTCACAGGGCACAGAATGGTGCTTTGGGATAATTGGGGTAGGCATGTCGAGTATGATGACTATTTTGTTGAGAAAGTTTATTCTAAAAGCGATGATCTGAATGAGACTCGGAGGCTTCTGGAGCAGGTTTCTCCTCAGATATTGGATCGATGTTCGTTCATTGATAAGCCATTCCCGTGCGAAAGTGTTGTTGCAGATTGGAACCATCCCTTCTCTCTGGTGCATTTCGATATTTACGACAAGGCTGCATTCGAGGCTGGGATAGAGTTGGTGTGGCCGAGAATAAAGGCAGGAGGAGTCTTTATTGTATCGGCATACGGCTCAATTTCACTGGATCCATTGACCAGATCTGTGAATGAATTCGCGCGGAAACAGGCTGATTGCCTTTTCATCCAGTCCCAGTCCGGCTTGGGGTTACTGATAAAGAGATGCTAGTGAAACGCGGATCGGGAGAGGAGTCTTCACCGAGGGTGATAAATATCCGAGATATGTTCACAGACAAAATTTAAAATACGAGGAAAGTCCAGAGTGAGAATGCTTCTTTATATTTTTCCAATCGCACTATTAGTCGCATATAGCCAGGTGATTGTGAAGTGGCGGGCGCTTAATATGCCGCCGGGGGAAATGCAGGACTTGCATTTGTTTGAGCGGGTAATCAAATTCCTGTCAGACCCCATAATCCTGTCGGCCTATGTTGCGGCACTGCTGGCTTCTTTAATCTGGCTTTACGTGGTTGCGAGATTGCCCTTGGTCGTGGCGTTCCCCGTTTACATCGGCATCACGTTTGTTCTGGTCATAATCGGGGGGTGGTTCTTCCTTTCAGAGAATATCAATCTGATGAGACTGGTATCGATATCCCTGATTCTTAGCGGTATTATCATTGGGGTGAGAAGTTGATGAGCGATGCGGAGACCATTTCCTCAATTAATTCCTGGTTGAATGATGTACACGAATATGTGCGTATGAAGGCGCCGGAAATATTGCCTCTTCTGGAGATGTATGAGGCCGAAGCGCGCTTCGGAAGGGGGTATGTCGCGTCAGATATGAACGGGCTGAATAATGGCGCTTCAGTACTTGAAGTCGGGGCGGGATCATTGTTGCTTAGCTGTCAGTTAGTGTGCGAGGGGTTCGATGTTGTTGCATTGGAGCCTTTGGGAACGGGATTTTCCCATTTTGATAGCATGCGAAAGTTGGTTATGGATAGGGCAGTGGCGCTGGGATATATGCCCCAGATACTGAATCAGCGGGCTGAAGATTTGTCGATCCGAGAGCGTTTCGATTATGCATTTTCGATTAATGTGATGGAGCATGTTGATGATGTAGAAGCTGTGATTGCCAATGTTGGGAACAGTCTGCATCCGAATGGATTCTATCGTTTTACATGCCCTAATTACCTGTTTCCATATGAACCGCATTTCAATATACCGACAGTGTTTTCCAAGAAGTTGACGGAGAAGATATTTAATCAGCGAATCTTTGCAAAGCGAAGTATGTGGGATGTAGAAGGAATGTGGGCTTCTCTAAATTGGATTGATGTTCCAAGGATTAGACGGATTGTGGAACGGATGCCAGAACTTCGTGCGGAATTTAATCGTAGTTTTCTGGTAACTACCCTGGAGCGAATCCAAACCGATAGAGACTTTGCCATGCGCCGTTCGGTTTGGATGAGAAGGATTCTTCAGTTGTTCCTAAAATTGCGCTTGCATCGGTTGGCTGGTTGGATCCCCGCCGTGCTGCAGCCCGTGATTGATTGCAGATTGACTCGTATTGGGAAACTGGAGTAGGAACCATGGCACAGATTACGACAGGAATTAGGGCGATTTTCTCGCATCCGGTCATCTATAGTTTGTTTCAAAATTTAATGGGGGCGCATAAATTCCGAATTAAGTTTGTTGATGAATTTGTCCAGCCGCAGCCCGGATGCCGTGTGCTTGATATTGGTTGCGGCCCGGCGGAGATACTTGACTATCTCCCGGATGTTGAATATTGGGGATTCGATATCAGTGAGCCATATATCGCTCAGGCTCAGAAGCGGTATGGAACGAGAGGAAGATTCCATTGCGGGATATTGACGCGAGCTGACATCGAAGAAATGCCCTCGTTCGATATCGTTCTTGTGATGGGAGTATTGCACCATTTGAACGATGATGAGGCTGCAGAATTGTTGCGCTTGACCCATGAATTGTTGAAACCTAGTGGACGGTTGTTGACTTTTGACCCTTGTTTGGAGCCGGGGCAGAACCGTGTGGCTCGCTTTCTGGTGAGACACGACCGTGGGCAGAATGTTCGGACGAGGGCAGGTTATGCCATGATCGCGCACATGGTTTTCGGAGTATCGCGTATAGAGGTCCGGCATCAGGCATGGATTCCCTATACGCACTGTTTAATGGAGTGCATCAAAAAATGAATATCCCCTTTAACAAGCCTTACATGACTGGCAAAGAGCTTTACTACATAGCAGAAGCTCACTTTAACGGCGTCTTGGCAGGCGATGGTGTTTTTACCAAGCAATGCAATGCCTGGCTTGAGCAGCGTACGGGAGCCAAGAAGGCATTGTTGACCCACTCCTGCACGGCGGCGCTTGAAATGGCGGCAATTTTAGCTGACATTCAGCCGGGTGATGAAGTGATTATGCCTTCATATACCTTTGTTTCTACTGCAAATGCTTTTGTTTTACGTGGGGGTATACCAGTATTTGTCGATATTAGAGCAGACACTCTAAATATTGATGAAGCGCTAATTGAAGCAGCCATTACGCCTCGAACCAAAGCGATTGTGCCTGTGCATTATGCAGGGGTATCTTGTGAGATGGATACCATCATGGATATTGCTAACAGACATAATCTACTAGTGATTGAAGACGCAGCACAAGGCATTATGTCCACCTATAAGGGTAGGGCGTTAGGCACGATTGGGCACATGGGTTGCTATTCATTTCATGAAACAAAAAATATCATTTCTGGTGAAGGTGGTGCTTTGCTTATCAATGATGAGTTGTTTGTTGAGCGCGCTGAAATAATTCGTGAAAAAGGTACGAATAGGAGCAGTTTCTTTAGAGGTCAGATAGATAAGTATACTTGGGTTGATATTGGTTCTTCATACCTACCGGGAGAAATTATTGCTGCTTTTCTTTGGGCTCAAATGGAAGAGGCTGAGGCCATAACTCAGAAGCGTTTGGGTATATGGCAACAGTACCATGATGCGCTAGCTCCGTTAGAAGGTTCAGGGAGGGTACGCCGACCTTCGATTCCTGCAGATTGTCAGCATAATGCGCACATGTATTATATCTTGTTGGAAACATTAGAGAAGCGAACTCAATTAATCCAAGAACTTAAAAAAATAGGTGTGAATGCAGTATTTCATTATGTGCCGTTGCATAGTTCCCCCGCCGGATATGGATTCGGAAGGGTGGATGAAACTATGAAAAATACAGAGCATTTGTCAGAATGCTTACTAAGATTGCCATTGTGGGTGGGAATGAAGTCACAAGAGGTGGCTAAGGTTGTTAATGGGTTGTTAATTGGGATTTAAAAATGATGAGATTTTTAGAAAAATTTAGATTTCCAATGATAAAAACTGATATTCAGTTATGGTTTGTTTTTTATCTGATTGCCCATGGTGGACTATTGATAATACCAAATGCTATATATTGGGATGATTGGGTTATTTTTCGAGCAAGCCAGCAAACTATTCTGAATATATTCAGAGAAGCTGGTTCAATGTTTAATTTAGCTGGCTATATGCATATAGCAATGCTGGAATTTGGACCTTGGTTATACAAGTTATTTACATTTATTTTGATGTTTTTAACAGGACTTTTGTTAAATCTTATAATTAAATCTTATCACTTTATATCTGCTGAAACTCGTTTCTTTATTGTCCTACTTTTTTTAGTATTGCCATTTAATATTGCTCGTGTAGCTTTAATTGATTTTCCTTATACGCTTTGTTATTTTCTCTTCTTCTTGGCATGGGTCTTGATGGCTCGTTTTCGTATTTTTGCGCTTTTTTTGTTTTTTTTGAGCTTTAATATAAATTCATTCTTGGTGTTTTATGCATTGCCAATGCTTGACATGTTTTATAAGAATGGAAATTTTCAAAGCTTAAGCTCTGTTATTAAGTTAGGTATTAAGCGTCTAGATTTTATACTTTTGCCTTTTGTGTATTTTGCTTTAAAGATTCATTTTTTTTCTCCAACTGGGATGTATAAGGGGTATAACGAAGGCTATAATTTTAAAAACTTAGTCGCTGTGCCAATATATCAGCTGTTAGATTTATTTAGTCTAAATGCAAGTGTGTGGTTAAGTATTATTTTATCCATCTGCACATTTTTGCTTATAAGATCAAGAATATTCATTGTTAAAGATGAGGAAATATCTTTATATAAAGTTGGTTTGTTAGCGTTCCTTTTAGGAGCTTTTCCCTACTGGATAGTAGGACTTATTCCTACTTTTGATGAATGGTCGTCTCGTCATCAGCTATTATTACCCTTAGGTAGTGCGCTAATTATTATGAGTGGGGTGTCGATTTATAATGGTGGTGATGTATGTAAACGTTGGGTTCTTGCTATAGTTCTGGGTGTTTCACTTGCATTAAATGTGACGAATTACACGTCACTTTTTATTGATTGGCAAAAGCAGCAACAATTGATGAGTTTGTTTCGCAAAAATGCAGATATTAAAGGTGCAGATCTCATTATTATTAAGGATAATGCTAAGCGTTTAAATGCAATTAATAGGAATTATAGATTTTATGAATGGAATGGTATTTTAGAAAAAACATTTGGGAGTCAAAAATATTTTGCTATTACACAAGGTCAGCTTAATGATTATTTATTGGGAAAACTGGATCCATATATTTCAGAGCGTTATAAAGCAGGCCTTTTCGGTAAAGTTAATTTATCATCAACAGTGGTAGTTGAAATAGATTTGGTTCAGCCAGTAAGATTTTACGAAAAAGTTATTAGTAATATATGTCCTAAATTAGCTATTTCTGTTTTAAAGATTAATATTGATAATTTGAAAAAATAATGAATTCTTACTCTACGATAAGTGCAATTGCTAGTAATGATTTTGATGATCAGGTTGTTGCTGCTATACATTCTGTTGTTGGCTATGCCTCTGTAGCATTGCACGAACCAAGTTTTAAAGGAAACGAGTGGCTATATCTTAAAGAATGCCTTGATTCGACTTTCGTGTCTTCTGTCGGAAAATTTGTAGACCGATTTGAGGATGATCTAGCAGAATTCACAGGTGCCAAGCATGCAGTTGCTGTCGTTAATGGTACTGCCGCATTACATATTGCGTTAAAGCTTGCTGGAGTCCAGGCTGACGATGAAGTATTGATTCCTGCGCTGAGTTTTGTTGCTACGGCAAATGCCGTGACTTATTGCAGTGCAATGCCGCACTTTGTCGATAGTGAGATAGGAACATTAGGCGTAGATGCAGTAAAATTGCGCGACTATCTTGCCAGTCATACTGAACAACATAACGGACAGTGCGTTAATCGTGCTACAGGTCGGGTTGTGCGTGCATTAGTACCCATGCATACTTTTGGACATCCGGTTGATTTAGATAAACTGCTGGCTGTAGCTCATGATTTTAATATTGCTCTAGTAGAAGATGCAGCCGAGTCACTTGGCAGCTATTACCACGGACAGCATACCGGCACATTTGGATTAATGGGTGCGCTGAGTTTTAACGGCAACAAGACTATCACCACTGGCGGTGGCGGTGCAATTCTGACGAATAATACAGAACTTGCCCGGCATGCCAAGCACTTGACTACTACTGCCAAGTTGCCGCACGCTTGGGAATATCGCCATGACGAAATTGGCTATAATTACCGCATGCCTAATCTGAATGCGGCACTGGGCTGTGCGCAGTTAGAACAATTACCCGCAATGCTAGCTTCAAAAAGGAAGCTATATGAGCTTTATCGGACAGCATTTGCACCAGTGACAGGGGTTAAATTGATGTCAGAGCCTGATCAATGTCAAAGTAATTACTGGCTACAGACGCTGTTACTGGATCCGGAATTGGCTAATCAGCGCGATTCTATATTGACGGCTACTAATAAGGTAGGTCTCATGACTCGCCCTGCATGGATATTGATGCACGAGTTAACGCCGTTTAAAGATTGTCCGCGCATGGATCTGGCAATCGCAAACACACTGTCACAACGCTTGATTAATATTCCGAGCAGTTCGAGCCTATATTCTGCTAAATTATGATTAAACCCAATATAATTTTGATTGGTGCGGGAGGGCATGCTCATGCTTGCATTGATGTTATTGAGCAACAGAACAAATTCCGCATTGAAGGATTGGTTGGGTCGCAAAAGGAAATGCATAGCCAGCACTTTGGTTATCCCGTCATTGCAACGGATGATGATTTACCTCAGTTGGCTAAAGAGTATCAATATGTTTTTATTGCCGTAGGTCAGATTAAGTCACCAGATAGTCGTATCCATCTCTATCAGCAGGTTTCTAAGCTTGGGTTTCAATTACCGATAATAATATCGCCTAGTGCTTATGTTTCTCATCATTCTAGCATCGGAGCTGGCACCATCGTGATGCATAGCGCTATTATCAACGCCGGCGTCAAAGTAGGTAACAACTGTATTATTAATACGCGTGCACTGCTTGAACATGACGCTGCAGTTGATGATTACTGTCATTTGTCTACCGGGATAATTCTCAATGGCGATGTACGTATTGGTGCTGGCAGTTTCATCGGTAGCGGCAGTATTGTGAAAGAAGGTGTTTCGCTAGGTAAAGGTTGCGTAATAGGGATGGGGCTCACAGTGCGTCATAACCAGCCTGATTACGTTAAATTTACGGGTGATAATAAATTATGACATATCGTACCCTTATCATTGCCGAAGCCGGTGTAAACCATAATGGCGATATCGTGTTAGCCAAGCAGTTAATCGATGCGGCAGCAGACGCCGGTGCAGATGTTGTTAAGTTTCAAACATTCAAGGCGGATCGTCAGGTAACGCATGACGCTAAAAAAGCGGATTACCAGAATCAGACAACCGATAGAGCAGAATCTCAACATGAAATGCTTCGTCGTCTGGAACTCAGCACCGAGATGCACAATGAGCTAATCGCACATTGTGCAATGCGTAATATCGTATTTTTATCTACAGGCTTTGATATTGAGAGTGTTGATCTACTTCGGAGTCTAGGGCAGGATAGCTTTAAAATCCCATCTGGCGAGATTACTAATCTGCCGTACTTGCGTTATATAGGCCAGCTTGGTAAGTCGGTTATCCTTTCTACAGGAATGGCTACGATGGGTGATATTGAGTCAGCCATTGGAGTACTTGAGCAAGCTGGCACTGAAAGAGCTAACATTACAGTGCTGCACTGCACTACCGAGTACCCAACGCCTATGGCAGAGGTTAATTTGCGAGCTATGCAAAGCATTCATAATGCCTTTGGAGTTGCTGTTGGCTATTCAGATCATACTTCCGGAATCGAGGTGGCAATTGCTGCTGTAGCTTTAGGTGCCACTGTCATTGAAAAACATTTCACCTTGGATCGTAGTTTGCCTGGCCCAGATCATAAAGCCAGCCTGGAGCCATCTGAACTTAAGGCCATGGTAGCTGCAATTCGTAATATAGAAGTTGCGATGGGGGACGGTATAAAGCGTCTTACACCAAGTGAATTTAGAAATAAGCCCATCGTTCGCAAATCGCTGGTGGCAAGCCAAAAAATTAAGGCCGGCGACATATTCAGTGCTCAGAATATTACTGCAAAACGCCCTGGAACAGGTGTCTCCCCCATGCGTTGGGATGAAGTTGTGGGGCGTATAGCTTCTCGCAATTACTCTATAGATGAATTGATTGAACTATGACGCGTAAGGTTTGTGTTGTTACAGGTACCCGTGCGGAATATGGGCTTTTACGATGGGTCATGCAGGGCATAAAGGATGAACCAGCACTTACCTTACAAGTGATTGCAACCGGCATGCACTTGTCCCCAGAGTTTGGTCTTACCTATCGCGATATTGAGCGGGATGGTTTTCAAATTGACCGCAAAGTGGAAATGCTGACTAGCTCAGATACATCTGTTGGCATTGCAAAATCCATGGGGCTAGGACTCATCGGGTTTGCCGATGCGTTGGATGAATTAAAGCCAGACCTGATAGTAGTGCTTGGAGACCGTTTTGAGATACTTTCAGCAGTTTCAGCCGCTTTGGTTGCACGTATTCCTGTGGCTCATCTGCATGGTGGTGAGACTACTGAAGGTGCTTTTGATGAAGCTATACGACACTCGATTACCAAAATGTCTCATTTGCATTTTGTTGCTGCTGAAGAATATCGTCAGCGTGTGATTCAACTTGGAGAGCAGCCAGAGCGTGTTTTCTTGGTTGGCGGATTAGGTATTGATAATATCAAACGCTTAAAGCTGCTTAGTCGCATAGAGTTGGAGACTTCACTTGGTTTTAAATTTAGTCAGAAAAACCTTCTTATAACTTTTCATCCAGTAACGCTTGAAATAGCAACAGCTGAAGATCAGATGGCTGAATTGTTAGCTGTTCTGGATAAACTGGATGGTACACAGCTCATATTCACCATGCCGAACGCCGATAACGGTGGACGTAGACTAATCAAAATGGTGGAATCTTTTGTTGAAAAACGTCCGAATGCTCACGCTTTTACTTCTTTAGGTCAATTGCGTTATTTATCCTGCATTGCTCATGTTGATGCTGTGGTTGGCAACTCATCCAGCGGTTTGTTGGAAACTCCCAGTTTCAAAAAAGGAACAATCAATATCGGCAATCGTCAGCGGGGGCGGTTACAAGCGCAAAGTGTAATTAATTGTGATCCAACCCGCCAAAGTATCGCATGTGCTTTAGAGAAGCTTTATGATGCTGGCTTTCAGGAGAGCTTGCATTCAGTAGTTAATCTCTATGGCGAAGGTCATGCAAGTGAAAAAATAGTCGCTTTGATAGCTAGTTGTGAGTTGCATGGCATTGTGAAAAAAAACTTCTATGATTTACCAGTATTTTGAGTGGAGTAAAACAAGTGAGTTCATCTGATGAATTTTGGCGTCGGGCTGTACTCCCCGTCAATGCTTCCATTGAGCAGGCAATACGCAATCTTGATCAGGTTGCAATTAAGATTGTTCTTATAGTTAGCGAAAATAATGAGTTAGTGGGTACAATTTCTGACGGAGATATTCGTCGAGGTTTACTTAAAGGGCTAGATCTTAATAGCCAAATTACCAACATCATTCACCGTAACGCTTTAGTCGTGCCACCAGAAATTGGCCGTGATATGGTCATGCAACTGATGGTTGCGAATAAGATTCAGCAGATACCTGTGGTTGATGCGCATCAGCATATAGTTGGATTGCATCTATGGGACGAAATAACCACACAGCCAAAACGCGATAATATGATGGTTATTATGGCTGGCGGAATGGGTACTCGTCTGCGCCCGCATACGGAGAATTGCCCCAAGCCTTTGTTGACAGTAGCTGGAAAACCAATGCTTGAGCATATTATTGAGCGTGCAAAATTAGAAGGCTTTAGTCATTTTGTGTTAGCGATTCACTATCTGGGTCATATGATCGAAGATTATTTCGGCAATGGTGACAACTTGGGGGTTAACATTGATTACCTGCGGGAGGATGCCCCTTTAGGCACTGCGGGAGCATTGGGCCTGCTTAATCCACGTCCAGAATCTCCGTTTGTTGTGACTAATGGGGATGTGATCACAGATATCCATTATGGAGAGTTACTGGATTTTCATATCCGGCATAATGCAACAGCTACTATGGCTGTGCGTGTGCATGAATGGCAGCACCCTTTCGGAGTGGTACAAACGCAAGGGGTCGATATTGTCGGCTTTGAGGAAAAACCAGTGGCTCGCACTCATATTAACGCGGGGGTTTACGTGCTTGAACCGGAAGCGCTCAGTGTATTAAGTGCAGGTGAGCACTGTGACATGCCTACTTTGTTTGAACGATTACAGGAAAAAGCTGAACGCACAGTAGCTTACCCGATGCATGAACCATGGCTGGACGTAGGTAGGCCAGATGATTTGCAGTCTGCTAACGGGCAATTTAACATTAATAATGCAGGAAAAAACAATGATTGATGGAAAGAGTGTTATTGCCATTATTCCTGCCAGGGGTGGCTCTAAAGGTTTGCCGGGAAAGAATATCAAAGAGCTTTGCGGTAAGCCACTAATTGCATGGAGTATTGAGGCAGGACTTGGCAGTCAGTATATAGATGAAGTTGTGGTTACAACGGATAGTGAAGAAATTGCACGTATAGCGCGCGAGTTTGGCGCGTCGGCTCCTTTTATTCGGCCAGCTGAATTGGCTAGTGATACAGCAACATCTTTTGATGCGGTTAAACATGTAATTGATTTTTATGCAGATCAACTGCATAAAAAGTTTGATTACATAATCTTACTGGAGCCTACCTCTCCTTTGCGAGAGAAAAATGACATAGACGAGATGCTTGAAAAAATCATCTCAATGGAAAATCAGTTTGATGCCATCGTCAGTTTAGGTGAGGTGCATGAACATCCATCTATCATGAAAAAAATCATGGGTGATGAGATTCAATCTTTCAGTAAAGAACTTGTGATGACTACCCGCAGGCAAGATAACGCAACTGCATATTTCCCGTATGGGGTTGCCTATATTGTAAAAATTAAAACATTTTTAGAAGAAAAATCCTTTTACCCGCTTCGCACTACTTACAAATTAATTAAGCGTTATCAGTGCTATGAGATTGACGATATATATGATTTTTTAGCGATTGAAAATATTATGAAATACGAATGGAAAATTGCATGAAGTTTTTAGTTATAGGCCTTGGCTCAATGGGAAAAAGAAGGGTACGCAATCTTAAAGCTTTGGGAGTTGAGCATGTTGCGGGTTTTGACCCGCGCCCGGATAGAAGGCAGGAATCAGTAGATAAGTATGGCATTCCGGTCTTCGATGATTTGGATACAGCTATACATACATTTTCTCCAGAAGCATTCGTAATTTCAACGCCACCAGATTTGCATATGCATTATGCCTATCAGGCATATGAGCGAGGTATCAGCTGCTTTATTGAAGCATCTGTAGTTGATGCTGATAAAATCAGCCAACTGGCGCAAAAGATTAAAAATACGCCTATCGTAATGGCTCCATCATGTACCATGCGTTATTATCCCGGACCAAAAAAAGTCAAAGAGCTGATTTTAGCTAACGCTATAGGCTCGGTACTTAATGTTAATTACCAAACTGGGCAGTATTTACCTGACTGGCATCCTTGGGAAAAAATCGAGGATTTTTATGTATCCAAACGTGAAACCGGCGGTGCAAGAGAAATTGTTCCATTTGAACTATCGTGGCTGAATGATATTTTTGGCAAGGCTGAGGCGTTAGGATGTGTTAAGGCCAAATTAACGGATATGCCAGCAGATATTGATGATTTATACCATTGCCTACTTCGCTATGATGGAAATGTCCTTGCAAACCTAACAGTGGAAGTTGTTTCTCGCCCTAAAGCCACGCGAGAAATGCGTGTATTAGGCAGTGAGGGTGAAATCGTTTTTAGTGCTGACACAAATAGTGTTCGTTACATTAATACATCAATGGAAGATTGGAAAGAATACCAATTTGATGAGGGAACGGTTGAAAGCCAGTATATCAATCCTGAAGAGCCTTACATCGCTGAAATGAAAGATTTTGTTGCTGCCGTGCAAGCTAAAAACCAATCGTTATACCCCAATTCATTAGAGGATGATTATGAAGTCCTCCAAACACTATATTCTCTTGAGAAATTAACAGAAAGTAACGTATGAATTACCAAGAACGACTATTAAAGGCTATCCCGGGCGGCGCACATACTTATTCCCGGGGGTATGACCAGTATCCATCGAATGCTCCGCAAATTCTGACTCGTGGTAAAGGGGCATACATTTATGACCCTGCGGGAAATAAATATCTTGATTACGGTATGGCATTGCGTGCTGTTAACCTTGGATATGCAGAAGATGAAATTGATGCCGCAGCTATTGAGCAAATCAAAAACGGTAATAACCTTACACGCCCATCTGTGATTGAATTGGAAGCTGCTGAACTGTTTGTTGATTTGATTGATTCTGTTGATATGGTGAAGTTTACCAAAAATGGTTCTACTGCTGTTTCTGCGGCGGTGAAATTGTCTCGCGCTTATACAGGCCGAGAGTTGGTAGCGCGTTGTGCTGAGCAGCCATTCTTTTCATATGATGATTGGTTTATTGGATCTACACCACTTACACGAGGCATCCCAAAAGAAACTATTGAAAAGACCAAGATGTTTAGCTATAACGACATTGCATCCTTGGAAGCCTTAATAGCCAAGTATCCTGGGCAGTTTGCTTGTGTGGTGTTGGAGCCAGCCGCTACTGAAGAGCCAAAAGATGGTTTCTTACAGCGCGTGCAAGAATTATGTCGTGAACACGGTATTGTATTCGTTTTAGATGAAATGATTACCGGGTTTCGCTGGCATATGAAAGGGGCGCAGCATCTTTATGGCGTTACACCGGATTTGTGTACTTTTGGCAAGGCAATGGCTAATGGTTTTGCAGTCGCTTGTGTTGCAGGTAAGCGTGAAATTATGGAATTAGGCTCTATTGAATTTGAAGGTAGAGAGCGGGTGTTCTTGCTGTCTACAACTCATGGAGCAGAGATGTGCGGTTTAGGTGCATTTGTCGCCACTACCAGATTCATGCAGCAGCATAATGTGGTTGAACACTTATGGGATTATGGTAGAAAACTAACTGCCATGATGCAGAGTAAGGCAGAGGAGCATGGAATCAGCAATAATTTCAAGGTCGGTGGAATTCCGTGTTCGCCATATTACCTGACACTTGATGCTTCGGGTGCTGGTTCGCTTCCTTTGCGAACATTGTTTTCTCAGGAAATGATTCGTAATGGCGTATTGATGCCATGGATTGCCTTATCTTACAGACATGGTGCAGAGGAACTTGCGTTTACTGAGCGAGCAATTGATCAGACTTTTGCGGTTTATCGCAAGGCATTGGAAGAGGGAATTGATAAATATCTTCAAAGCCCAGTTATTAAGCCGGTATTTAGAAAGCATAATTGATGCGCGTATCTCTGATATCTCTCGATCAGAAGTGGCATGATAAAGAAGCTAACTTTAATCGCTGTAAAGAGTTTGTTATTCAGTCAGTAAGCCATGGAAGTGAACTGGTAGTTTTTCCAGAAATGACATTAACAGGTTACTCTTTGGATATGCCTGCTATATGTGAACAAGAGAGTGACTCTCCGACATTGCAACGGTTTTCTCAGTTATCAAAAGAACAAAATATTGCAATTGTGTTTGGTGCCTGCCTCATTAGTACATTAACAGGGCGACCACGCAATCAGCTGTGCCTTGCGCAACCCGATGGCAGCAGTTCTGCAATTTATGCCAAAGTACATCCTTTTAGTTTTTCAGGTGAGGATAAAAAACTTGAAGCAGGTAAAAGCCTCGGCTTTGCGGAGGTTGGGTCTTTGAAATTCGGCGCAGCGGTTTGTTATGACCTTCGTTTTCCAGAGTTGTATGCTGCTATGGCACCATTGTGTAATTCTGCTATTACTATTGCGAATTGGCCAATTGCTCGTGTTGAGCAATGGCGTGCTCTTCTTGTGTCCCGAGCTATAGAAAATCAGTTTTTTATGTTGGGTGTAAATCGTATTGGTACAGATGGAAATGGTCTTGTTTACCAAAAAAGTTCGCTTGCAGTGGCTCCAGATGGCAAAGTCTTAAGTCCGGAATTTTCATCTGCAGAGATAGATATCTACGAAATAGATGCTGGAGAATCGGAGCTATTCAGAAGGCAGATACCTTCGTTGCGTGACAAGCGTTATGATTTATATCGCGAATTTATGGTGAATAAAAATGCTTAGAAATAAAGTAATTCTGGTGACGGGTGGCGCTGGCCTTCTAGGGCGTGACTTTTGTTTTGAAATCTCAAAACAGGGAGGGCTAGTAGTTGTAGCCGACATTAATCTTGCAAATGCGGCAATGGTCGCAAATGAAATAATAAGTTCAGGTGGTAAAGCTGAAGCTGTGGTTTTAGATATTACAGATACTGATTCAGTTGTTAGTGTTATTGATCAACTGAACAACCGCCATGGGCGTATTGATGCCTTAGTTAATAATGCTTACCCGCGCAATAAAAATTATGGTCGAAAGCTGGAAGATGTGACATATGCGGATTTTTGTGAAAATGCCAGTATGCATCTTGGCGGATATTTTTTAGTATCTCAAAAATTTGCACTTTATTTTAAAGCTAATGGTGGTGGCAACATTGTTAATATTGCATCTATATATGGTTCTTTAGCGCCTCGTTTTGAGGTTTATGATAATACCCACATGACCATGCCGGTGGAGTATGCAGCAATTAAATCTTCAGTTATTCATCTTACACGTTACTTTGCGCAATATTTTAAGCGTGATGGTATTCGCTGCAATTCACTTTCCCCTGGTGGAATTTTAGATAAGCAGCCAGAGAGTTTTTTGGAAAGTTACAAAAGCTTTTGTGGTACAAAAGGTATGCTTGACTCACAAGATGTAATTGGCACTCTTTTATTTTTATTATCAGATGCATCTAAGTATATTACCGGGCAGAATTTAGTAATTGATGATGGGTTCTCACTATAATTTAGGGTGAATTGTTAATATTTCATACTTGTGGACAACATATTACATATAAATGATAGACAAATTATTAAAAACATTTAAGAGTCTATGGAATTTAATTTGCTTACATAAGCGTGCGGAAATTAGTTGGAGTTATCCACGAAAAGCTAAAATTTTAGTTCTTGATGCTTGTGGGTTGGACATATTAACTCCTCTTTTTGGTACTGAGTCATATGAGATTATCTTTACACGTGGGGAGAAACTTTATATTACACCGGGTATATTATGGAATACGTTAATAAATCTAGCCCTTACTCGTCATCCTTTCATTGCTTATATAATTACACTAATGAAATATATCCAGCCATCTATTGTTGTAACTTACATAGACAACAGTGGATATTTTGTAAAAGTGTCACAAATATATAAAGGAACAAGATTTCTTGCAATACAAAATGGAATGAGATGCCTAGATCGCGATTATATTCATGATTCTAATTCGAATAATGTAATTGAATTTGCTTGCTTCGGAAAATATGAAGTTGATATGTATAGCAAGCATAAGGTAAATATTAATCAATTTTATCCAATAGGCTCACTTAGAGACTCATATTACCGCAATTATGTTGCTAGTAAAGCTATAGATTTCAAATATGACTTGTGCTTAGTATCTGAGGTAGAAGAAGCTTTGCCTCAAATGTATCCAGAAATCGAGGCCGCCCTAAAAAAATTAACAACCTACTTGGTTAGATTCTGCGATAAAACAGGAAAAACCCTAGCTATAGCTGCAAGAAATAATCCTAACATTAACAAGTCTGCCTTTTTGTATGAGCTTCAATGGTATAAAAAGCAGATGGGCGAGCAGATTAACTTCATACATAATGACCGTAAAAACTATTCAACATATAGTTTGATTGACTCGAGTCTTGTTTCAATTTCATTTTATTCAACAGCGCTACTAGAAGCTTTTGGACGAGGAAAACGGTCACTTTTTTGTAATTTTTCCAATAAAAATTTATATAGCTTTCCTAAAAAGGGCATATGGGCTATAGAAGATTGTAGTTATGAAGAATTTGAAGATAGATTAATAAATTTGTTAGCTATGAGTGATGAAGACTTTAAAATGCGGTCTACACAAGAGGTTAAATATTTTATTAATTACGATGAAACTGAGCCTACTCATGTATTTCTTCGGCATCTACTATCAAAGGCGGTTAATAAGTGACGCAGTTAGTCGTATTGGTTGATTATCCGATATCACCTGTTTGGCTAAAATATCTTGAGTTATCTCAGTTTGATCATAATTATCAAATAATTTTTGTAGAAATCAAGATTACAAAAAAACAGAAACAAGCTTTTTTAATAAGCTCTGGTTTGAATTTAGGTGACAATATTACAATACTAGAAGTGAGTGAAATATTCGGATTATTTAATTTGGTAAAGGTTGTTGACCGTGCAATTGTTATTGATTTGTTAGCATCTGGGATTGTTAGTTATGCTTTATTGAATGTTGCTTTTCGGATAAAAAAGTGCATTATAGTAAAGTTTTTAATTGGTATATTGCCCCAAATTAGCAAGAAATCTCTTTCTTCACATATGAGATCATTGTTAAGTTTATGTGAGATATTTAAGTTTATTAATCAGTTATCGACTGTACTTACTCAAAGAATCATTAAATATTTAATACGATATGATTATTCTGTTTTGGGGGGAGTTGCAGCTATAGAATTGTTACCAGTTCATGCTGGTAAATTGGTATATTCATGTAGCTTTGATTTTCAAGATTTTTGTAAGTCTAAAGAAGATATCCATGATGACTTTAAATATGGGGTTTTGATAGAAGAAAATTTTGTGGAAAGTTCTGATAGTGCTTTTACTGGATACTCGCATGTCACTGATCCGGTGGGTTATTATAAAAGCTTGTCAGAATACATGCTTAAATTGGAACAACTCACTGGTATTCCAATCAAGATTATCCCTCATCCAAAGTCTAATCGTAAAATATTGCAAAAGTATCTTAATCAATTTAGTTTTGTCAATGAGGCTTCAGTTGTAGCTGTCAGTAAATCGTGTTTTGTGTTGACACATATGTCTACTGCAATATCATTTGCGCTTTTGGCAAAGAAACCCATTTTATTTATAAAATGTGCAGGTTTAGGACAGCAGGCCTTAGATCGGATGAATGAGATGGCAAGCCTGTTAGGAATAGCAGTTTATGATGTTAACGAATTGTGCAAGTTAGTCGAATTGGGTATTGAAACTCTTATGCCATCAGAAAATCGACGACTTGCATATATTGAAAATTTTGTATGTCATCCTAATGCGCAATTATTATCCTTTAATGCTGTAGTAAGATATGTCCATAATGATGTGTGTTGTAGTGATAGACCATTCTAGTCTAGATAAAACTCATTTATAAATTTTGCGATTTTGTAAGACATAATCATATAAGGTGTTAGTGCTTTTTCCGTTGTAAGGAAGTTACAGATGAACAAGTTGTCTACAAATAACAAAAAAATTCTCGATCTTGGTTGTGGTAAGAAAAAACGACCAGGCGCAATTGGTGTTGATTTTTCTGACCGCCATGCGGCTGATGTTATTCATAATTTAAATGTTTTTCCTTATCCATTTAAAGATAATGAGTTCGATGAAATCTACATTGATAATGTGTTGGAGCATTTGGATAATCCAATGCAAGTAATGGAGGAGGTGTATAGAATAAGTAAGCCGGATGGGATTGTAAAAGTTATCGTTCCTTATTTCCGTTCTCTGTGGGCATTTATTGACCCTACACACAAACACTTTTTTACGGTTGACTCATTTGCATATTATGATCCACGGCATATCATTTGTCAGCGTTACGACTATACTCCTGCCAGATTTCTGGTAGAGAAAATTGTTTTTAATGAAACGATACCAAACCAATGGTTTAAAAAGTTGATGGTCAATGTAGCAAATAAATATCCAAATAGATATGAGCATTACCTTAGTCATTTGTATCCGCTTGATGACATTACTTATTATTTGAAAAAGGGTTGAATGTTTACTGTAATAAAAAAAATGTTTTTTATGATCTTTAATCCGGTATTTTTAACTCAAATCCGTTTAAAAGCAGCTTTGGAGTCAATGATTACTCCTTTAGCTGTTGGGGGTGTAAGCTGTTTGGATGTTGGTTGTGGTAACCGCCCTTATGAGTATTTGTTTGAGCAAGGTAGGTATGTAGGGGTTGATGTGGAAAGCTCCGGGCGACCATTAAATATGAAACAGCCAGATTATTTCTATGATGGGAGTACATTGCCGTTTCCAGACAATTTTTTCGATGTGGTGATGTCTACTCAAGTGCTTGAGCACGTACCAAACCCATCGGAAATTTTAAATGAGATGGCGCGTGTTTGCAAGCTTGGTGGTTCAGTGGTGATTTCAATACCTTTTGTTTATCCGGAGCATGAAGAGCCATTTGATTATTTTAGATTTACAAGATTTGGTATTGAAGAGTTATTAAATAAAGCAGGTTTGAAGATTGAAAGTATAAAAAGAGATTCAAGTGCACTTGAAACAATTTCTATACTGATTAATGTTTACATTATGCATAATCTTATGCCAAATTTTAGAGGAGTAGGGCGACTTTATGCCTTGTTTTTCTTTTTTCCTATACAGGTATTTGCGATGTTTTTATCGAGAATTCTCCCTGACAAAGGCCAGCTTTATTTAAATCTTGTAGTTTATGCTAAGAAAGAATAGCAAATGCCAATAAGCGGGCACATCTTAATTACAGGTGCTAATGGTTTTGTAGGGCAACATCTTAATAGGATGTTGCTAACTAAGGAGCTGAGAGTTTCGCAGGTTGTGCGTTCTGCATCAACCGATGGCCAAACAACAGCAACTCAGCATGTCCTCGATTTAACTGATCGGGGAAAAGTTGCAGAACTTGTTTCTATATTAAAACCTGATTACGTAATTCATTTGGCAGGGTTGAAAAGTAGAGAGCATGATGCAACGCAATTTCGAAATATTTATGATGCTAATTTATCAATGGCGCTAAATGTCATTGATGCTTGTCGAAGGCTTGAAGATTTTAAGAGATTAATTTTTCTAGGTTCATGTGATGAATATGGCCTTGCTTTAGCTCCTTATAATGAAAAACAAAGGGAGTTGCCTGTCAGTGCTTACGGTCTATCCAAATTAGCAATAACACAAATTCTTATAGGCCTTTTCCATAGCCATGGTTTCCCGTCAGTAGTATTAAGACCTTCAGTTATCTATGGCCCAGGACAGGGCGATGAGATGTTTATCTCAGCTTTGATTCAATCTTTGCTAGCAAACAGGGATTTTGCAATGACTAATGGAGAACAGTTGAGAGATTTTGTTTATATCAGTGATGTGTTAGATGCAATTATCAAGACGCTAGGAGCTGATGAGCGAATTCATGGTACTGTTTTAAATATAGGTGCAGGTGTTTCATCTCAACTTAAAGAAATTTCCAATATGATTGCTGATTTGATTGGGTCTGATATAGGCAGGCTCATTAAGTTTGGTGCTATTCAATATAGAAATAATGAAATGATGAATTATTCTGTAAACATTGCTTGTGCAGAAGAGTTTCTTGGATGGTCTCCAAGCACTGATATAAAGGTCGGCTTGCAAAATACCGTTAAGTACTTTAAAGAGTCTATAGTTGTCAGTCAAAATCAAGTACATGCTTAAAATTCATTACTATTCTGATTGCCCATTTTTTGGTGGTTGCGAGAATATGTTGGCGAACTTTTTCAATTCTGAAGCCTTTAGACAAACTCACAATATCAGCTTTAGTTATCGTCAGTCGGTTAAATATACTCAAGGCTTTAAACGTCGAGTCAACAGTGATTTACCAGTTTACCCAGTTACTTTCCCGGATTTATCCGATTTATCTATTCCGCTCAGCCGATTGAGATTACCTGAATTAGGTGAGAGATTGATTATGGCTATTCTGCGATTGCTATTAACCACCCCCTTGTTTTTTTACGAAATTATGGTGTTATTTCTACTATTTAAAAAACTTGGCCCTGATGTTCTGCACATTAATAACGGCGGTTATCCTGGAGCACTTTCTGCACGTGCCGCAGTCATTGCTGGTGTATTGGCTGGGGTTCCCAAAGTGCTTATGGTTGTAAATAACATGGCAGTTGACTATAAACGTTTATCAAGGTGGTCAGATTGCTTTATTGATTACCTAGTGGTGCGATCAGTTGATCTTTTTATTACAGGGTCGGAGGCTGCTGCTACACAATTGTCTTCTGTTTTGAATATCCCGAAACAGAAAGTTATGGCGATTCATAACGGCATTGCTATGAGGAGTGGGTTTGCTAGCATTAAAACTACGAGGGAAAGGCTTGGTCTTGAAAACTTTAATGGTGTAGTTTTTGGTGTAGTGGCTTTGTTGATAGCCAGAAAAGGTCATGAGGTTTTGCTGAAAACTATCCTGAAACTTGTGGAAGACGGAAAATTAAAAGATAACAGTTTAAAGATTTTGATTGAAGGTAATGGTGCTTTACGGCAGAATCTCGGTGATTTTGTAAATAATAATAATCTAACGCGCTGGGTAACATTTGTCGGTGATGAATCTAATATTACTGATTTTATGTCTGCATTGGATGCTTTAATATTACCTTCGGTGCAAGATGAGGATTTTCCTAATGTTATACTTGAAGCTATGGCGCTAGGGAAGCCGGTTATAGCAAGCCGCTTAGCTGGTATACCAGAACAGGTTGTGGATGGCGTTACAGGACTTTTAGTTGAGCCCCGTAATGTTGAACAATTGGGCGTGGCTATTTGCCATCTTGTAGATAACCCAATTACATTTCAAAAGATGAGTCATGCTGCTTTAAGCAGGTTCAGTAAACAATTTACTTACCAAACAGCTTTGGATAATTATTCAAAAATGTACATCAAGCTATTTGAGACACGGAAATGATTGATATGAAGAAAGTTTTTAGTATTTTTAAAGGTCGCCGCGTTTTTATCACTGGGCATACTGGATTTAAAGGTTCATGGCTTGCTTTCATGCTGCATGAAGCAGGTGCTGAAGTGATGGGGTTTGCTTTACCTCCTTCGACTTCTGTTAATCACTTTGATTTGCTTAAACTTGATCAAAAAATTAAACATGTTGTTGGCGATATTCGTGATGCTGTTCTCCTTAGCAATACCCTTAGTAAATTTCAACCCGAGTTTGTTTTTCATCTAGCAGCGCAGGCACTGGTCAGACCATCCTATGCTGATCCTGCTGCTACGTTCTCAACTAATGTGCAAGGCTCTGTAAATTTATTAGATGCCGTACGTCAGTGTGAATCGGTGCGTTCTTTGGTTTATATTACCTCTGACAAATGTTATGAAAATGTCGAATGGATTTGGGGTTATCGAGAAAATGATCAGTTGGGCGGTCGTGACCCTTATAGCGCATCGAAAGCAGCAGCTGAGATTGCATTCTCATCTTATGCGCGCTCGTTTTTTGAGCAGCGCCCCTTATTAGGTGCTGCAAGTGCAAGAGCGGGGAATGTGATTGGCGGTGGCGATTGGGCAGTTGATCGAATTATTCCTGATTGTATTCGAGCTATTGAGGCAGGTGATCCGGTAAAGTTACGTAGCCCAGGTGCAACGCGTCCATGGCAACACGTGTTAGAGCCTCTTGCCGGTTATTTATTATTGGCAGCCCGATTGTATGAGGAACCAAAACTATGGGGAGGTTCTTGGAATTTTGGCCCATCTACACATGAGATTCGCACGGTGAAAAATGTTGCAGAAATTATTGTTGGCCATATTGGTAGAGGACAAGTTGAGGTTGTTGAATCTCATACCCATGTTCATGAAGCACGATTGCTTCAGTTGAATTGTGATAAGGCACATCAGTTACTTGGCTGGTTCCCTCGCTGGCATGTTGACCAAACGCTTGAGGCTACTGCTCTTTGGTACAAAACTATTATGAATGGCGGCTGCGCAGAGATAATTACCAGAACACAAATTCATGAATTCTTTCCGGAGTTAGTATGATTGATGGAGTGATATTGACACCACTGCGTCAAATTTTTGATGAGCGTGGCAAGGTTATGCACATGTTGAGAGAAGATTCGCCAGTCTTTTCAAGATTTGGGGAAATCTATTTTTCATGTACCCATCCTGGTGTTGTAAAAGCTTGGCATTTGCATAAAGAGATGACATTAAATTATGCGGTTATTTATGGTGAAATCAAGTTCGTCTTATTTGATGACCGTGTTAATAGCCCTACGCGAGGTGAGGTTCAGGAGCTTTTTATTTCTCCTGAGAACTATATGTTGGTAACTGTGCCGCCTTTAATTTGGAATGGATTTAAATGTGTTGGTACTAGGACAGCGATCGTCGCTAATTGTGCGACTTTGCCGCATAGTGCAGATGAGATTGAAAGGCGTCCGGCGCTTGACACAAGCATACCTTATGACTGGGCGTTGGAACATCGCTGAGCAATTTCTTAATTAGCACTATGTGAAAAATTTATAATAAGAAAGCTTGATTTATGAAAGTTATCCTTTTGGCAGGTGGTTTTGGCACTCGCCTAGCAGAGTACACTGATGTTATTCCAAAACCTATGGTACCGATTGGAGGGAAACCCATACTTTGGCATATCATGCAGACTTATGCGCGTTATGGGCATAAAGATTTTTATGTTGCACTAGGATATAAGGCTGAGGTAATTAAAGAGTATTTTCTCAATTATCGCTCGCTAAATGCAGACTTTACCGTAGATCTTGCATCAGGTAATGTTTCACCGCATCAGTTAGATTCTGTAGATTGGAAAGTGACGTTGGTCAATACTGGTGACGCTTCCATGACTGGTGGCCGGGTTAAGCGCATGCAATCATTTATAGGTAATGAAACTTGCATGCTGACATATGGTGATGGTGTTGCCGATATTGATCTTGAAGCTTTGCTGGCATTCCATAGAAGCCATGGAAAAATGGTCACAGTCTCAGCCGTCCGTCCAGCCGCCAGATTTGGAGAGTTGGAACTTGATGGTGTGCGTGTCGACAGTTTTAAAGAAAAGCCTCAGTTACATGAGGGTTGGATTAATGGCGGTTATTTTGTGATTGAGCCAGAATTCTTTGATTTGATTGCTGGTGATGACACTTTATTGGAACGAGAGCCATTGGAACAAGCAACTAAGGCCGGTGAGTTAATGGCTTACCGACATGATGGCTTTTGGCATTGTATGGATACTAAGCGAGATCATGATTTGCTTGAATCGCTATGGGTTAAAGGTGCTCCGTGGGCAGTTTAGCTTAGTTTATGCGTATATTGATTACTGGTGGTTTGGGTTTTATAGGTGGAAGGTTAGGGCGATATTTGTACCAAGCTGGACATCAAGTCATACTTTGCTCTCGCAATGCAAGTATTCCTCCTACATGGCTACCTTATGTTGAGGTCGTGAAGATTGATTGGAGCGATGAACGCTCCTTGCAGAAAGTTTGCAGCAAGGTTGATGTGGTTATTCAAGCGGCTGGGGTTAATGCGCAGGATTGCACGATTGATCCAGTTGCTGCGTTAGAAATTAATGGTTTGGCGACTGCTCGTTTACTTGAAACAGCAATTCATGCAGGTGTTGGTCGGTTTATTTACTTGTCGACTGCTCATGTGTATGGCGCACCACTCGTTGGTACCATCTCAGAGGAGGTGTGTCCACGTAATCTGCATCCTTATGCCACATCACATTTTGCCGGTGAAAGTGTCGTCTTAAGCGCAGGTCAGCGCGGGGAAATTGAAGGTGTTGTACTGCGGATGTCTAATGCCTTCGGTGCGCCTACGCATAAAGATGCTAACTGCTGGATGTTGTTGGTAAATGACCTTTGTCGTCAAGCAATCACTAGTCAGAATCTTATTATGAAGTCTGCAGGTTTGCAAAGGCGCAACTTTGTTACGCTTCAAGATGTAGAGCGAGCATTTTCTCATATAATCAATTTAAGTAAAGAGCTGATTGGCAATGGGGTATTTAATATCGGGGGTGCATGCTCACCTCGCGTTATCGATATGGTTGAGTTAATACAAACAAGATGTTTAGAAGTGTTGGGATTTTCACCTAAAATTGTTCGACCTGAAGTCACTGTTGATGAAGTAGCTTTTGATTTGGATTTTCGAATTGATAAATTGCTTGCTTCCGGTTTTAAATTGTCAGGAAATGTGGATACCGAGATTGATGCGACCTTATTGTTTTGTCGTGAAGCTTTTGGTGGTAGTCAATGAGTAGTACACCTGTTGTATCTGTAATTATTCCCACATATAACCATGCAAATTTCCTTAGAGATGCTTTGCAGTCGTTATGTGCTCAGACCTATACCAATTGGGAAGCTATTGTTGTTAACAATTTCTCCGACGATGATACTGTGGAAGTCGTTGACTCATTTGCAGATTCACGAATATTGTTGGAAAATTTTAGCAATAATGGAATTATCGCCGCCGCCAGAAATAGAGGTATTATGCTGGCGCGTGGAAAATACTTAGCATTTCTGGACTCAGATGATACTTGGTATCCGGAAAAATTAGAGCGATGTATAGAATGTTTTGTTAATGGAGTTGGTCTTGTTTGTCATGGGCTTCATCGGTTTGGAGATGAGGAAGCTGATGTTTTTTGTGGCCCGGAACAAAGTGCAACTTTTGATGCTTTAATTTATGAGGGATGTAGCATCACAACTTCTGCTACAGTGGTACTTAAAGAACTTGTGGAATCGGTGGGGTGTTTCTCAGAGAATCCGACAATCGTGACTGCTGAGGACTATGATCTGTGGATTAAACTTGCGCAAGTAAATGTGAAAATGCATTTCATCATGCATATATTAGGCCGATATCGCGTTCATTCTGGCAATCAAAGTGGTTCAGTTTTACGCCATTTAAATGCAATTTTGTGTGTACTTGAAAACTTCTTCCCGGTCGACTCTTCACGTAGTTTTAAAATACGGATGCGCATTAGGAGGCGCTACAGTATTGCTTATTACGGTGCTGGGAGGATGATGCAACATAACGGTCAGTTAGCTCAATCTTGGCCATTATTGTTTTGTGCGATTACATATTCACCGTTTTACTTGAAAAGTTATATCGCGATCTTGCTTGGCCTGTTTGATGCTGTTAAAAAATGATGATGAGATGGACTTCAGATAAAGTTACGATGTGCAAAGTTGCCAATGGCTACATTCTGTTTGGTGGCAATATTGATCAATCAAAGTGGCTGTACTCATTAGGAATCATTGTGGCCGAAATAAATGAGTTGATGAATTAAAATGCAAACAGCGCTCATTACAGGGATAACGGGGCAGGATGGATCATATTTGGCAGAGATGTTGCTAGCCAAAGGTTACCGTATTGTTGGTGCAATCAGACACAGTCAGAATTCTAACGAGTCGCTCTATGCAGGATTGATAAATAGAGTTGAATTAGTTGAATGGGATATGTTGAATCAGTCTCGCATGTTGGAAGTGTTGAAAGAATATCGCCCTGAAGAAATATATAACTTTGCTGCGTATTCTTCTGGGACTGGTATGTATGATGATCCTGTTGGAATAGGTGAAGTAAACGGGTTGGCTGTGGCGCGTATTTTAGAGGCAATACGTGAGGTTGATGCCAATATACGATTTTGTCAGGCATCTAGCAGAGAGATTTTTGGTGAAGCCACCGAAAGCCCTCAGACAGAACGCACGCCAACAAATCCGCGCAGTCCGTATGGAGCTGCTAAAGTTTATGCCGATTCCATGATTCAGATATATCGACGACGCTACGGTCTTTTCGTGTGTTCTGCAATTTTGTTTAATCATGAGAGCCCACGCCGTGGCCTATGTTTTGTGACGAGAAAAATTACTCACATGGCTGCAAAGATCAAGCTAGGGCAAGCAACGGAACTGCACTTGGGCAATCTTGACGCGAAACGTGATTGGGGTTTTGCTGGAGATTATGTTCGGGCTATGTGGTTGATGCTGCAACAGCCGTACGCAGATGATTATGTCATTGCGACTGGGAAAATGCATTCAGTTCGCGAATTTTGTGAGTGTGTATTTGATTACCTAGAGTTAGATTATCGCGATTATGTGCGTGAAGATAATTCTGCCTTTAGGCCATTGGAACCTGTGGAACTGGTTGGATGTGCTGATAAAGCAAGAAATGAGTTAAGGTGGCAGCCAGGAGTACCATTCAGAGAAATGGTACGAATGATGGTGGATGCGGACCTACGTATATTAAAAGAAAAAAACTAGGGAAATGAGCGGGGAAAATGATTAAGTACAAAAAAGTTGAAAAATGTAGAATTTGTGGTAACCCACATTTGGAGTGTGTACTCGATTTGGGTGAGCAAATGCTGACTGGGGTGTTTCCAAAAAGAGTTGGTGATGATGTTACTTCGGGTCCATTAAGACTGGTTAAGTGCATGGGGGGGGATGATGTCTGCGGTTTGTTACAGATGGCGCACTCTTATGACTTGGGTGAAATGTATGGTGAAAACTACGGCTATCGCTCAGGCCTTAATGCAAGTATGGTGACCCACCTTCATGGCAAAGTGAAAAAAATCCTTACTCAAATTGATTTGCGTAAGGGTGATTTGGTGGTGGATATTGGCAGTAACGATAGTACGACTTTACAGGCTTATCCATCAGATGATTTGACACTGGTTGGTATAGACCCGACAGGTATCAAATTCCACAAATATTATCCATCTCACATTCAACTGATTCCTGATTTCTTTTCTTCAGCACTATTAAGGGCGCGCTTCCCGGATAAAAAAGCAAAAGTTGTAACTTCATTTTCCATGTTCTATGACCTGGAAGCACCAATGGCCTTTATGCAAGAGGTGCATGATGTGCTTGCTGATGACGGAGTTTGGGTTTTTGAGCAAAGTTATATGCCTACCATGCTGGAAACAAATTCGTATGATACGGTTTGTCATGAGCACCTGGAATTTTATGCATTGCGTCAGATTAAATGGATGGCGGATCGTGTAGGGTTTAAGATTCTTGATGTTGAATTTAATGACGTGAATGGCGGTAGCTTTTCGGTTACTGTTTCGAAATCATTGAAAAATAAGAGCGCAGTAACACCATCAGTGCAGGCTATTCTTCTTGATGAGCGTACAAAAGGACTTGATACCCTCACGCCATACTTAGCCTTTGCAGAGCGTGTTGCTCAATCGAAACGTGATTTACTGGAATTCATTAAAACGGTTCAAACTGCCGGTAAAACTGTTGCTGCACTGGGGGCATCTACAAAAGGTAACGTGTTGCTTCAGTATTGCGGGGTGACAGAAAATGAGATTTCTTTTGTTGGCGAGGTTAATCAGGAAAAATTCGGATGTTTTACACCAGGAACCTGGATTCCTATCATTCCAGAAACTGAGTTGTTAGCAAAAAAACCTGATTATCTGATTGTTTTGCCATGGCATTTTAGAAGATTTTTTGAAGCCAATAATAAACTGGCAGGTATGACTTTGGTTTTTCCGTTGCCAGTTATTGAGGCCGTGGTTGTTGAAGCTTAAAAAATAGGGGTGGACAAGTGTAGGTCATTGATAAGCAAATCGCATGACTAGGGTAAAGTACAATATTATCGCCAACTACCTTGGTCAGGTCTGGACCGGTTTTATGGCGCTGGCTTTCATTCCTATATACATTGAGTATCTTGGGATGGAAGCTTATGGCTTAATCGGTTTGTTTGCTGTAATACAGTCGTTACTTATGCTTCTGGATGCAGGCATGACGCCTACGCTGAATAGGGAGATGGCTCGATTTACTGCAGGTGAACATAGCACTCAATCCATTCGAGAGTTGTTACGCAGTCTTGAAGTAATCTGTTACGGCCTTGCACTAGTGATTGTGGTTTGTTTATGGGTTGCTTCCGCCCATCTAGCCACCGATTGGCTTAAAGCAGATCATCTTCCGACCGAAGTCGTAGCAAACGCCTTAGTGATTATGGCTTTTGTCATTGGTATGCGTTTATGCGAGGGCATCTACCGAGGTTCACTTTACGGACTAGAGCAACAAGTTTGGTATAACGCAATTTATTCCCTGTTGACGACATTGCGATATGGCGGAGCATTGGTGATTCTTAGGTGGGTATCTGCCAGTATCGAAGCTTTTTTTATCTGGCAGGCTGCAATTTCATTGCTGACTGTACTCGTGTTTTCTGTCCGGGTACATAGAACGCTGCCGAAGGCTTTTTCACGAGTGAAGTTTTCTTATTCGGCATTAGCCCGAGTTTGGAAATTTGCTAGCGGCATGATGAGTATTACTTTCCTGACAATGTTATTGCTGCAAATGGATAAAGTGCTGTTATCCAAATTGCTGTCGTTAGACGAATTTGGTTATTACGCGCTAGCAGCAACGGCAGCTAGTACCATTTATATGATTATTGTTCCAGTTACACAGGCGGTTTACCCTCGTATTGTAAATCTCGCATCGCGCGGTGATCAGGCTGAGTTGATTACCGTTTATCATCAAACTAGCCAATTGGTAATGGTTTTGATTGCCCCCGCAGCCATGCTGCTTTGTTTCTTTGCTGATGGCGTTGTTTTTATGTGGTCGGGGAATCCTAATCTTGTGCTAAACACAGCGCCACTACTCTCTATTTTGGTAGTGGGGTGTTTTCTTAATGGCTTGAGTTACCTGCCTTACCAGATTCAAATTGCACATGGATGGATCAGTCTGCTTATTAAGGCTAATGTGCTAATTGTGCTTGTGCTTATCCCTTTGATTTATTTAGTTGCTCCTAAATATGGTGCTGAGGGTGCTGCATGGATATGGCTGGGATTAAATGCTGGATATGTATTGATAACTACACATTTTATGCATCGTAGATTGCTTCAGAATGAGAAGTGGAGCTGGTACTTTGTGGACGTGGCTTTACCGACGATCGGATCGATTGTTGTTATGTTGTTAGCACAACAGCTTCAACCGCGAAATTATCAGAATAGGTTAAATTGGCTCCTGTTCCTTATCCTCACAGGCTTGGTTGCCATACTAGTGTCAGCAATGTTGGCTTCATCAGTTAGAGCAAGATTTAAATCATATATTTCGGAAAATTTTTTCCAAAAATCAGTATGAGGTTCTGAGTCAAAGTGAGTATCAAGGCCGTCCGTGGCTAGAGATGGGTAATCAATGATATAATTATTAGCTAGTATTAGAAAGTTTTAAAACGCCAGCGATGGAATTGTTACTAATGAGTATTTATGCAAAATAAAGCAGGATTCGATATTGCAAAGTTGCGCTGGGCGGTGCTTTTGTTATTTGTTATCGGGTATGCCTTAACGAAGACAAGATTTAGTTTTGTAGCTGGCGAGTACTTGATATATAACTTATTAGCGTTTGCAACAAGCGCTGCATTACTTACTCAGCTAAAAGGATTTAAGCAAAACTATGTGGGAGTTTGGCTAGCATTTATTGTAATTGCTACAGTCTACTTTTTTCGTTTTTATTGGATCAGTATTGATCCATCTCCTGTGCAAGTGATGCTGCCTTGGAATCCATATAAAAATATGGTGGGGAAATTAGATCTATTGTTTTTTGCATTTAAGTTATCAGTTGTAGCATTTGTATCATTTGGCTTTACTTGTGCAGCAATGCTGCATCTGATACAGAAAAAGAGCATTTCAGCATATCAGAATATATCTCAAAGAGACATATCTATCTACAAGTTTGTAGCCAAACTTTTGCTGATTGTACTGATACCTCTTATGTTGGTGTTATTTTATATTTCGTACAAATATAAGATCGGGGAAATGGGGGTGTCGTCCGGTGAAGCGTTTCCATTTCGATTAAAAGGCATTGTTTTCTACACTAGAATAGTATTCATCCCTCTTTTGATAATGATGTTGATATATTCAGCTGAGCGCAGCGGCCGTATTCTGATGTCGAGATTGGGTATTTTATTGTTGCTGTCTCATGGTGTGATTGACATGCTACTGCGTAGTAGTAGAAGTAGTTTGCTCTTGAGCGTACTTCTGCTCGTATTTTTGATAGTGGCTGGAGGGGTTCGGTTACGTCGTAACGAGAAAATATTAATTGGTATTGCTATTGTGTTTGCTTTCCTTATGGTTCCAGTTATTACAGCTTATCGTAATCAGCGCGTAGAGCATGGTTTATTATTAGGCGATGCACTGAACAACGCAATACTTGTTGTTGGTGACAATTGGTGGGGTACCTTAACGCAAGGAGTTAAGTTTGTGCTTTTTAGGATGCCTGGTGTGGAAAGCTTATGGTGTATGTTAGCTCAAGGAGCAAAGCCGCTTGGTATGCAAAGCCTTGAAGTTTTTCGATCAGTTAATGGTATGGCAGGATATCTTACTTATAATATATATCCTTTAAAATTTGAAGATAATACCTTGCTAGCTCCAAGCTATGTGGGCTGGTTTTACCTTGTGGCTGGGTTCCCAGCTGTGGTTTTTGGTGGAATGATTGCAGCAGTTCTATCAGTGTTCGGATGGAAGTTTTTAAGCCGAAAATATCTTGATTGTGGACCTGTTGCCCAAGTATTTTTACTATGGATGCTTTTTATTGCGTTGACGGAAGGAACGTTGGACACAATGGTTTATATGGTATTGGTGGGCATAGTATGCATTATAGGAATAGAACTCAGCTTGCGATTAATTAAAAACAGGTTTGGTTCTACAGGAATGGTATAAGGGTGGTATTTGATATGCAGATGAGAAGATGTTTTTTTGCTTTGATACTTCCAGATTTAATGGATGAGCATAATAAAATATAGCTCATATATCCAATTATTACTGGAGTTGAATTTATGGCCTCTGATCAAGAGCCTATGCGGATACTGTTTCTTTTGCCTGATTTTCCATATCCTCCCTCAACCGGAGGGAGATTAAAGGTTTTCAACGAGTTAGTGTATTTGTCAGAACGACATCAATGCGATATATTATGTTTCGGTACCCCGAATAATATGCAAAAGAGCGGTCTGGAAGCAGCATTACCAAAAGTTAATGTTGTGGGTTTGATTCCCTTACCTTCAGGCATTCCCAAGCTAGTTAGTATGGTATGGAATCTTATTTGCGGACTACCTCCTTCTCTGGCAGCGTTTTCTGGACAAAATTATGCATTGGCAGTTAAGGATTGTTTGTTAGCAGGCAATTATGATGTTGTTCATTATGATATCGTCAACATGGCGCAGTATCAACCGCTTGGTACTCACTTACCGTCAGTACATTCACCTAATGATGCTACTTCGTTAGTATATTTCCGTGTGGCTATGCATATGAGTTGGTCATATACAAAGTTACGCTTGTTGATTTCTGCGGTTCTTCTAAGGCGGTTTGAACGGCGGATATACCCGTTGTTTTCCAAAGTGCATGTTGTGTCAGCAGCAGATGCTACATATTTAAAGTGTCTTAATCCTATGATTGATGTTTCTGCGATTCCTATTACCATTGATGACGGCTTTTTAGTTAAGGTACACGCGGACGATCAAAAAAACGATGTTTCAGAATATACCCCTAAGATTATATGTACGGGTAATCTCGGAAATCCAGCAATTGCACAAGGTGTCGAAGACTTTTTGCAAAATGCGCTTCCATCCATAGTGCTAGAAATACCAACTGTTCAATTTGTGATTCTTGGGCAGAACGTCAGTCCAGCTCTTCAGAAAAAAATCGCAGAAAATTCTAATGTGAAGTTTTTTAGTTGGGTAGACGACTATAGACGTTTTATTGCAGGGGCGGATGTGGTGTTGGTTCCAGATTGTTTTGGCCCTCGCGGCGCTAAAACTAGAGCAGTACAGGCAATGGGGCTTGGTTTGCCGGTGGTGGGTACAGAAAGTGCCTTTGATGGCATACCATTGGTCGATGGTGAGCATGCTTTGATGTATAGGTCTATGTCTGAATGTGCAGAATTGATATTCAAATTATTAAATAATAGAAAAATGCGAGAGACGCTGGGAGAAAATGCTCACCGATTGGCTACAGAAATATTTGCACTGAATGTTGTTGGGTCTAAGTATGAAAGTTTATATATAGATGCAATCATCAAGCATAAGTCACTTCTGTATAATGCTGATAAAGCCTAGATGCTGGTCTTAGAACCATAGCCAAAATTTATATAGTGTTGAATGAAATGAAAAAAATAAGTGAATTTCCAGTTATTGTTGTAGTTGGTGCTAATGGGTTCGTAGGGAAGAGCCTTGTTAATGTACTTGCGGCACGCAATGATGTATTAATTCGTACATTAGAAAGAAACTCTCCTTCTGATAAACAGTATTCTAATGTTGCTGTAATTCAGGGGGATTTGACAAAGTTGGATACCCTTCAAAACCTTTTCGTCCCTGACTGTATAGTGGTTAATCTAGCTTATGGTTTCAATATGACCGTCGAGAAAAATCTACTAGCAGCAAGAAACCTGGCTGAGATGTGTAAGTCTGGGAAAATCAAGCGATTAATTCATTGCAGCACAGCTTCTGTATTTGGACGAAATCCGGACGACATTGTAAATGAGGAGAGTGCTTGCTATCCATATACTGAATATGGAATTACAAAGCTTTCAATTGAGCAGATACTATTTGAAGCCTCTCGCAGCAACTTTGAATTTGTAAACTTGCGTCCAACTTCTGTATTTGGACCCGGCGGCCCGGCGCTGGCTAAACTTATTGCCAATCTGACACGCGGAAGCATGATATTAAATTATCTGAGATCTTGTTTATTTAATAAGAGGAAATTGAATCTTGTTAGCGTTGAAACAGTAACTGCGGCAATCTTGTTTATGGCTAATACGCAATTGGAGGTAGATGGTGAGACTTTTATTGTCTCCGAAGATGCTGAGTCAATCAACAACTTCCAGTATGTGGAGCGATATTTATTTAAAAAATTAGTTGGAAAGTATTATTTACTGCCCCCACTGGATATTCCCTTGGGGGTTTTGTCTTTCATACTGAAAATCCGTGGTCGAGATGCTTACAATCCATCTAAAATTTACGATTCAAGCAAGATTCTTAAAATGGGGTTCCGCCCAGATAAAACGTTACAGCAAAGTTTGGATATGTTCGTTGAGTGGTATAAAACTCAAGCTACAGATAAGCAAAGTAGCCAAGCATGAAAATTCTGAATGTCAACTCTGTCCTCGACCCAGTTACCGGGGGCGGTACTGCTGAACGCACTTTGCAGATTAGCCGAGCACTTTTGGAAGCAGGTGCGAATTGCAGCATTATGACAACCGATGTTGGTTTTTCCTGTGAGAGTTTACCTAATCTTGATGGTGGCCATGTTATTGCCTACCCATGTTTGCTTAAGCGATTTTATGTTCCGCGAGCTTCATACGCGGAGATTAGAAAAGAAGTCGAGAGTGCCGACGTGGTTCACTTGATGGGGCATTGGTCAATGTTGAATGCCCTTGTGTATTTGGCTGCACGGGCGGTTAAGAAGCCCTATGTGGTATGCCCAGCGGGGGCGCTACCAATTTTTGGTAGATCCAAGGCGCTCAAGGCAGCCTACAACTGGATTATCGGTCGGCGGATTATTCGTAATGCAAATGCATGGATTGCAATTACTGATGACGAGCGTACTCAGTTTGAGGATTATGGTATTAGACGGGATACTGTAATTGTAATACCCAATGGAATTAATCCTGCAGATTTTTCTGTAAATGGTGAGGATGAGTTCAAATCAAAATATAAACTTGGTAATCAACCATTTATATTATTCCTTGGGCGACTTAATGTTATCAAGGGACCGGATATACTGCTTGAAGCCTTCTGCCGTGGTCAACATTTATGGCCGGCATGGCATCTGGTATTTGCCGGTCCAGATGGGGGTATGCTCAATCCTCTCAAGAAAATTGCAGCTGCGAGTGCAGTTCAAGAGCGTATACATTTCATTGGTTATGTAGGCGGTACAGATAAGTCTTCCGCATATCATGCGGCAAAACTGCTGGTTATTCCATCGCGTCAGGAGGCAATGTCAATTGTTGTGCTGGAGGCTGGCATATCAGGGACACCCGTATTACTCACGGATCAATGTGGATTTGATGAGGTGAGTGTGGTTGGGGGAGGTAAGGTAGTCCCGCCAACTGTGGAAGGAGTGTACGCAGGTTTGGTTGAGATGCTGGCAGACAATAAAGAGTTGGCCGAAAAAGGTTTAAAGCTTAAAAAATTTGTACAGCATAATTACACATGGAATGTTGCAATTAAAAAATATTTGGATCTATACGATAAGTTGTTGAACAAAGTTTAGAAACGAAAAATGAAAATACTTATTGTTACCCAATATTTTTGGCCAGAAAGCTTTCGTATTAATGACTTGGTGAGTTCCTTAGCTGAAAGGGGCGTTGATGTAGATGTGCTGACTGGTCAACCTAACTATCCTGAAGGTAAAACCTACTCTGGATACAAGGCATGGCATTGTCAAAAGCAAGAGTGGAATGGAGTAAGAATATTTAGATTGCCAATTATGCCTCGCGGTGAACAGAGCGCTTTGCGCCTGATTGCGAATTATTTGTCTTTTGTCATAAGCGGTGTGGCTCTTGCGCCGTGGTTGTTAAGAAAGCGTAGATATGATGCGGTCTTTGTTTATGGAACCTCACCAATTCTGCAGGCTATTCCTGCTATATTTATTGGATGGCTTAAAAAAAGTCCAGTTGTTTTATGGGTACAGGACTTGTGGCCGGAAAGTCTGGAGGCAACGGGGTATATTCGAAATAAATCAATCCTGAAAGTGGTCGAAAAAATTGTACGTTTTATCTACCAGCGTACAGACATCCTTCTTGTTCAATCCAGAGCTTTTGAAAAATTTGTTGGGGTGTTAGCGCCAGGTAAATTGATTCGATATTATCCTAACTCTGTTGAAGCTATGTTCTGTCAGCCTCCTGTAGTGAGCTTGCCTGAGGTGAAGGCTTTGGATTCCGGTTTTTCTATTGTATTTGCCGGCAACGTTGGCGCTGCTCAGGCGGTAGATGTGATTGTTGAAGCTGCAACCTTATTAAAGGATCACACAGATATTCGTTTTGTAGTGTTTGGTAATGGGAGTCGCTGGCAGTGGATGTGTGAGGAGTCAAAAGCCCGGGGTTTAAATAATATACATTTCCCAGGCCGATTCCCAATTGATACAATGCCAGGATTGATGGCAAAGGCATCGGCTTTGCTGGTTACTTTGACTGATAAGCCTATTTTTGCTGCCACTGTTCCAAATAAAGTACAAGCATACATGGCGGCCGGACGACCAATACTAGCTTGTTTAAATGGAGAGGGGGCCAGGCTTGTAGTTGAGGCAGGTGCAGGTATTGCTGTAGCAGCCGAAGATGCCAGAGCCTTGGCTGATGCTATTGTGAAGCTGTATGAAATGAAGCCGGAGGAGCGATCGCAGCTTGGTACAAATGGGCGAGAGTATTATAAAAATAATTTTGACCACGAACGGTTGGTTGATCAGTTGGTGGAGCAATTAAAGCAAGTTGCAAAATCTCGCGGGAGGAATCAATGAGGGTGTTAGTGATTGGTGCAAGTGGGATGATTGGAAGTACGATCATAAGGGTTTTGAGCGAGAATGTTGATTGGCAAGTATTTGGTACAATTCGTACCCTCGGTATAGAACATTTCTTTCCGGAGAGAATCTCTAAACAGCTGATTTCTAGCGTTGATATTAACCATGAATCTCATTTATTAAAGCTTTTTAATAGCATCAAGCCAGATGTTGTGATTAACTGTGCTGGGTTAACAAAGCATCTGCCGGGTTCGGATGATCCAAACATAGCTATACCGATTAATGCGCTAGCTCCGCATCGATTAGCAGCATATTGTGAAATGACTGGTGCGCGTTTAATACATATTAGTTCTGATTGTGTGTTTTCTGGAAGTAAAGGAAACTACCTTGAGTCCGATGTTACAGACGCTGTTGACCTATATGGCAGAACGAAGGCCATGGGGGAGGTTGACTACGCTCACGCAATTACGTTGCGCACTTCGACTATCGGACACGAATTAAACACTGCATACGGCCTGCTGGACTGGTTTTTGTCTCAGAAAGGCAGTTGTAAAGGCTTTACTAAAGCAATTTTCTCCGGTTTACCAACAATAGTTTTTGCCCAGATTATCCGCGATATTGTTATTCCACGCCCTGATATGCGTGGTCTGTATCACGTGTCTGGACAAGCAATAGCGAAATATGACTTGTTGAAATTAATTGCCAAGATTTACGGTAAGTCTATAGAGGTCATTGCTGATGATCAGTTTGCTATTGACCGATCATTGAACGCAGATCGATTCCATCTGGAGACAGGGTATATTGCACCAGACTGGCCTGAGATGATTAAACTAATGCACGCATACAAATAATCTGGATTCAATTATGTTCAAAGGTAAAGTATTGATGATTACAGGCGGTACAGGCTCTTTCGGGAATACTGTACTTAAGCGCTTTTTGTCAACTGAGGTACGGGAAATCCGCATCTTTAGTCGCGATGAAAAGAAGCAGGAAGAAATGCGCATTGCTCTCAATAACTCAAAGCTCAAATTCTATATTGGAGATGTTCGTGATTACGACAGCATCTATCAGGCGATGAAGGGGGTTGATTATGTGTTCCATGCAGCGGCGCTGAAGCAGGTCCCCTCGTGCGAGTTTTATCCTCTGGAAGCCGTACGTACGAATGTACTGGGTTCGGAAAACGTGATGAGTGCCGCTATTGCACGCGGCGTATCGCGTGTGGTGATGTTGAGTACAGATAAAGCTGTATATCCAATTAATGCAATGGGTATATCGAAAGCAATGATGGAGAAATTCATGGTGGCTAAGGCTCGCATGCAGAATCCTGGTGAAACTGTGTTATGTGCGACCCGTTATGGAAATGTGATGGCTTCCCGTGGTTCTGTTATTCCGTTGTTTGTTTCGCAGCTTAAAGAGAATAAGCCTCTCACGGTAACTGATCCAAATATGACGCGTTTT
>Ga0208396_100053_pt1 | contig 53965 bp, 47 predicted proteins | sample LakWasMet64_LOW9_2_FD_183896 | JGI IMG/M metagenome (GOLD analysis project Ga0208396, IMG submission 183896) | Freshwater sediment methanotrophic microbial communities from Lake Washington under simulated oxygen tension - Sediment Metagenome... | ecosystem: Environmental > Aquatic > Freshwater >... | reverse complement strand
TTAAAGGTGACAACCTTGACCAAGAAGCTGGTATCAAAATCGTATTGCGCGCAGTTGAAGAGCCATTACGCCAAATCACACAAAACGCTGGTGTTGAACCATCAGTAGTGGTGAACAACGTGGCAGCTGGTACAGGTAACTACGGTTACAACGCTGCTAACGAAACTTATGGCGACATGATCGAAATGGGTATTTTAGACCCAACTAAAGTAACACGCTCAGCATTGCAAAATGCAGGTTCAGTAGCTGGCTTAATGCTAACAACTGACTGTATGGTGGCTGAACTACCTAAAGATGACGGCCCAGCAATGGGTGGTGATATGGGTGGGATGGGCGGCATGGGCGGCATGATGTAATCTGACTTTCATTTCATTGGTGATGCGTTGTTGGTTTCATCATTTACTCCTTGCCGTACTTAACGTACTGTCTGCGTCGTAAATGATTTCACCGCCTAGCATCACCTTCGAACTGAAGCCAGATTGCAGAGTTCGTCTGACTGCAAGTTAAATAAAAAGCCTCGCAATTGCGAGGCTTTTTATTATGATTAATGACTTGGGATGTAATGGTGCGCCCAAGATGATGAAACTGGGCACTGGATTGAGTTAATGGTCATAGTATAAAGTCTGCTTAGTGCCCTAATTGGTCACCATTTAGCATTAGTCTAACTAGACTAGTGCTGGTTGCTGACGATTAGAATTGGATAACGCTTTGTTCTAGATTTTTTAGTTAAATGCAGGCAAGCTCTTATCACACCTTTGAGCATTAGAATGCGCCAGAACTTTTCCTACTGAAGTGATTGTAAAACTTATAGGAATATTATCCCACCATTCCCTAAGAGTTTTCAGATTTGGTCTTTTATTCCATTCCGTCATGAATAAATTGATATTATTTTGCTTTATATTTCCATCTTGAGAATAAAGGTCATAGATAGAGTCAATAGCCTTTATCTGCGTCTCAGATAACTTAACTGGAATCATAATTAAGTTACCTTCAGATATCACTTTGTGGTGCAAGGTAATTGAATTAATATTATTTCTATTACAAATAAACACTCTAACAAAGTCAGTATTTGGAGTGTCGATTAAAATATCACTCGGCAAATTGTTGTTTTTGAGAATTTCAACTGCTTTGTCATAATTTTCTGATTTCTTATCAATGCCTACATCAACATACCCAGACAAAACTTCAGGATAGAATTGTTCAACCTTTTTTAAAGTTCCGAACGAGCTTAAACGCACAGAATTCAATATATCTAAGTGATCAAGCCAATCATTCCCTGTTGGAAGTTCTCCATAGAGTATTTTTCCAAACAAATCATTTAAAGTATCTAGCCCTTGATGAATACTTCCGCTCATTGGAATGAAGCTGTTTATTGCATGAGCTACAGTCAAACCTAGCAGCGCTTCATCAGAAACTTTATCTACAATTCCTACAGCAAGACTAATACCCGCACGTGCAATACGATTTTGATCATTCTGGAATCTATGTATCAGTAGTTCGGATAGAAGATCATAATCCTCTGGTCTTTCGGTAGAGGCGGCTGTTTTCTGGGCTTCAACTAAAAGCAGCTGAAAGCTAGGATCAGCAAAAGCCTCCAACGCTCCGTCAACTTTCTCCATTTTAGGGAGCAGCATATTTTCAAATTCGCTAACTCTAGCATTTGCAATTTTTAAAGCTTCCTGAGAGTAATCGTTTCTCAATTGCAAATTCATTTCTTGATAAATTTCTCGCGCACGTTTCTCATCGATGCCTAAATGGACTACCATTTGATTAGCTTGCATATTGGTAGCATTATCGCCACCCTTTTGACTCTGGCTATTGATCATGTTTTTTGCTATCTATATTCAAATTGCCACCAACTTGTATATTAGTTGAGTTATCGCCACCTTTTTGAACTTGTTTATTTCCGCTACTAGAAAAATACCAGCCTATTATTGCAAGTGGTATCGCAGTAGCGACCCCACTAAAAAGCCATTCTATATTTTTAATTATCCATTCCATAAGTGCATCCTCTCAGAAAAAATCGCCCTATGCTTGCAATACCCCGTTTATGTAACACGGGGGGCTATAAATACAACATATTAAATCACAGAACCAGCCAAGAGTGATGTACTTGTAACCCAACACTACAAAATGATTAGGATCAATGCAATTAAACCTATACCGCCTTTTTTACGGGTTTTGTTTTATCTATCATTCTCCGTCATAATTACGGTTTATGCCGCTTGCATCAATCGCATTAAAAGCATCCCCTTAAACAAAGAAAGAAACACACAATGGCAATTGAATTAAACACTTTAACCCAACGCTTAAGTTATATTGTTGGTGAAAACATGGCGCATCAGCTTAAGAATGATGGCTTAGAATTAGACGCAGACGCAGTTGCACAAGCTGTTATCGATGTCATGGCAGATACCCCATCACGTTTAACTGATGCAGAAAAAAGAAGCACAGTTGAGCAAGTGCAAAAAGAGAGCCAAGAAAAACAAATGGCAGCACAGGCTGAACAGTCTGCAAAAAACCAGGCTGAAGGCGCAGCTTATTTGGCTGAAAATGCTAAAAAAGAAGGCGTGATCACTACAGATAGCGGCTTGCAATATAAATCATTGGTGGCTGGAGATGGTGAGAAACCAAGCAAAAGCAATAAAGTAAGAGTGCATTACAGAGGCACACTGATTGATGGTACGGTATTTGATAGCTCTTATGACCGTGGTGAACCTATCGTTTTCCCAGTCACTGGTGTGATTGCTGGTTGGGTTGAAGGTTTGCAGTTAATGAACGTAGGCAGTAAGTTTGAGTTAACGATTCCATCAAACTTAGCTTATGGCGCAAACGGCAGTGGCCCAGCGATTGGCCCAGATGCAACATTGATCTTTGAAGTTGAGTTATTAGCTATCGAATAAGGCTAGCATGACTAGGGTGGGTAACTTAGTTATCCACCCTGCTGTATTGCCATCTACAATTGCTAGGCATTTAAACTCACTGCCTACTTCAATCTTTTATAATCCCCCATGCAATTACACTACCAAATCTTAGGCGATAAAACTTCAGCCCAAACCCAACCACTGATATTACTGCACGGTTTATTTGGCTCTGGCGATAACTGGGGCACGGTTGCCAAGCATTTTTCGCAACACTACCAAGTGATTAGTGTCGATTTACGCAACCATGGTAGATCACCGCATAGTGACTCGCAAACCTATACCGAGATGGCAGATGACCTGCTTAAGTTATGCGATACGCTAGGTTTAGACAGCATTCACTTACTTGGGCACTCACTAGGCGGGAAAGTGGCGATGCAATTTGCGACGCAATTTCCTGATCGGCTAGAAAAATTGATTGTGGTAGACATGGCAATACGGTCTTATCCCGATGCATATACGCATATGATTGATGCGATGATGGCCGTTGACCTCAGCACCATGCAAAGCCGCGGTGACGTGGATAAAGCATTGATTAGCAAGATTCCCCACGCGATGGTGCGTCAATTTTTACTGATGAATTTAATTAAGTCAGACGTCAATCAACCAGAAAGTGATTCAAATAAAACTGGCCTGATGTGGCGCATTAACCTAGCCGCTCTCAAAGCCAACTACCCTAGCCTGCTGCAAGCCGTGTGCGAAAACGTACACTATGAAAAGCCTAGCTTATTTATCCGCGGTGAACGCAGTGATTACGTGCAGGATCGCGATATTGAGCATATCAAAACACATTTCATCAACGCACAATTTGCCAGCTTACCAACAAACCATTGGGTACACGCAGAACAGCCACAAGCGTTTATTGAAGTGGTCGCTGATTTTCTTGGGAGTGGGAAATAACAATCCCGTTAAACCGTAGTTGGCAAATGTGCGTGAATGATAAATATGGACCAGCAACTACAGAATAGAAAAATATTGTCGTAAATGATTAAAGATAGATTATGCTGATTGCATAATGAATATCCAATAAAAAATCAAACAAAAAACTAATCGCCCAATCACCAAAGAAATAAGAATAAAATGAAACGCAACCACACTATTGCATTAATACTTTGCGGGCTATCGATTACAACACAAAGCCATGCGACAAATGGCTTCAACTTAATTGGCTATGGCGCAGAGTCAACCCTCATGGGTGGCGCTGATACTGCTGTAGCGCGTGACACCAGTGCGTTAAACACCAACCCCGCAGGCTTGGCACAAATCAAAGGCAAAATGTTTGATGCGTATGGTTCAATGCTACGCACCACTGATTTGGCACACAAAGACGCACGTAATGATCAGCATGCTGACAATCGCTACGTTTTTCTTGCTGGTGGTGGTTATGCACAACAGCTAGAAAACTCGCCCTGCACAGCTGGCATTGGGGTTTTTTCACAAGGTGGTGCAGGCGCAGTGTTTAAACACATTAAAACGCCGTTTGGTACCGATGACGAAATGAGCTCACTGTTTGCTATTGCAAAAATAACGCCAGGCATTGGTTGCCAAGTCACAGACAACCTTTCCATAGGCGGCTCTGTTAGCTTAACTTACGCAAGTATAGAGCAGAAGTTTTTTTACCACACACCCCCTGCCGGTAGTTTCGCAGGCTTTGAAAATAAGGGCACAGACACTATTCGTCTCGGCTTTAAACTAGGTGCTCAATATAAACTGAACGAGCAATGGACACTAGGTACAAGCTATACAGAAAAAACTGAATTACCGCTCACTGGCGGTACCGCTAAATTTAACTTTGGCGCGTCTGGCATTGCTAAATATGACAACCTTAGTATTAAAGGATTTGCACTACCGCGTGAAGTAGCGATTGGCGCGGCCTTTAAACCTAATCCCGATTTATTGCTTTCAGCCAAAATCAATTGGCTGAATTGGGCGGATGCCATTAACGATATCACGACCACATGGACTGAAACTTCAAACACCTCTGCATCTGCCTCGATGGTGAGTGTGAACCAACAAGATTGGCATAACCAAATCGTATATGCACTAGGTGCAGCTTACACTTATAACGACAAAACCACTTTATATGCAGGCTACAACTATGGCAAGAATCCGGTACCAAAGAACAACTCCAGTGCTTTGCTCGCTGCAACATTAGAACAGCATGTCACACTGGGCTTTGCTCGCAAATTGGATGAAACATGGAAACTAACGAGCGGTATTGAGTTTTTATTACCGAAAAAAGTGACTTACGATAGTCCATTATTTGGAAACAATACTGAAGTACGCAATGAGGGATTTTTTCTACATTTAATGCTGAGCAAACAGTGGTAAAACTAGGCTGAGGAAAATATTGCACTAGCTCAGATTGGCAATAACTATTCAGAGTTAGTCACTTGTGACAAACTTTACAAAAGCCCCACCAAGATAGCAAAGACTTAGAATCTACAAGTAGATATTCAATTAGTTACCTTGTTCAGGTTTTCTGAATGGCACAACGTTTTTTGCTTTCTGAAGCTCTCCATCATTATTTTTTTGCATTTTAAACCGACATTTTGGAAACTGTGAACATCCCCAAAATTGCGTCCCTGCAAGTTCACCAGCCTTTACCGTTCTTAGCTTCATATTGCTACCACATTTAGGACAGTGCATTGGTTTAGCACTATCAAATCTCGCTTGTAAGTTTTTTACATGTTTACGATTTGTATTAAATGTAGGTGATAGTCGTTTATTTTGAATAGTACTTAAAATATCTTGAATCTCTGTAACGGAAATCAATGGTAATTTTATTGATTTGATATAGCTTATATAGGTATCAGCCGTGACTACATTAGGAGGCATTTTAGTTTTGAAAGTACTTCCTCCTACAAACACAACAATAGAATGTAGTTTTCCAGAAGAAATATTCAGGATATTTTCTAGTGTTTTAAGGTGCTTGTAATTTTGGTGTAACGGATTTTGGAATTTATAGGTTTTTTATATAGCTTCTGAGTCCACGTACCTTTCGACTCATCCCCATATATCCAACCAGAGTAGTTTTTAGTTTCAACAACAAAAATACCGTATTGAGATACAAATATGTGATCAATTTGAGTAGTACCATCTGGCGTGTCCAGAGTGACGTTATGCACAGCATGATAAATAGACTTATCAAGAAAATATTTTGCTGAACCTCTTACATATAACTCACCAAAGAATCCTTTAACAGATGGCGACTTTAGAAGTGCGGTAATGAGTAGTAGCGGAATTACCCACAAAAACTCTAACAATTGAGAAGTTAAGTGCATAATTTCCTCGCACTGCAAACACAACAGCTCTGCCCTATCGCTGCATTACTATTAGAGGTATCAACTTCATGACGAGACAGATGCCATCTACCTCATCAATCATTGGCACCCCTCCATTCAACATGGTTGAGTATAAGTCAGCGATTAGCGCATGGCAATCATCGCGCTACCTAGTGCTGATCGGTATCGACTATTGTTGTGTCAAAACCAAATACATTCCCCGCCCATATCCACATTACCAACGCCAACACACCAAAAGGCATATAGCCCATATAGCCTAAAAGCGGCATTTCTGAAAAGATGTGAATTACATTAACGTAAGGGATATCGTATACCCAGTAATTAGGATTAGTAATTGGCATTTGAGGATGTGCACTTCCGTAGTTCCAACACTCCCAAACAAAACCATTCAACATGGTTGCCAACGCAACTAGAAGCGCGGGGGTCCAGTTGCCTTTTGCCATTTCAGTAAAAGGGGTCCAAATATTAAGCTTGATGAGTAATCCTGAAAATATCATCAATATACCGATCCACAGCACCCAAAATAATGGATAAGGCCAAAACACCATTAGAAATAATAATACATAGCCTGCATACAATAAAAAATTACCATTGAGAGAAACTTTGGGGCCTTGAGAGTACCTACTGACCAAACTAGGGCAGGTGTTCAACAGCATGTACCATTGAAAAATAGCTGGCCAAACGGTCGTATACGCTAGTAAAAATATCACCACCACAGTCTCATGTGACAATGAAGGAATACTCTCTGTTTGCGGGTAATACCAATTACCTAAAGCAAAATAATTATAATACTCAAACACATACCAGCCAACAAGGGAAACCAAAGCGCTGATTAGCAGTGTTTTTGGTTTAGATGAAAGCAAAGACTGGCCATTGTTATAACGATAAACAACGCCGTCTAGTGTAAAAATAAAGCTCCACCAGAGTGGTGTAAATGCATAATAAACTAGGCTGCCAAATATAGTGACTCGCGTCCACATCAGCCATAAGAAAAACAGTGTAGACACTAACCCCACCCAAAACCAAACAGGTAAAGGTAACGGTTTGTTAGGTGCCGCAGGCACAACCTTTTTAAATCCAAATAGCGTGGGGGCAATAAATAGCGCAAGCACAACCAACTCTACAAAGGCCAACGCGCAGAATACAATTAAATTAAAACCTGGTGCGTCAGCGACATATTGCGGAGGAAATAAACCAAAACCAGGCGGCAAATGTGTATCGGGATAAGCAAACCAACTCGCAATTAAAGGTACTAGCAAAGCTAGTATGATGGGCATGATTAGTTTCTTCTGCATTTGAAGTCCCGTTGTTAATCAAAAATTTCGCTACACTTACTCTACAATCTAAATTGATGAATCTGCTTACCAATAATTGGTATGCGTATTATTTTGACATATCCACTCACCTGTGACTTTTTAACATGTTGAGATGAAATCTCATCGCATTTCGTCATTAGGCAGGAAAAGAAACGCGTTTGTATGCCTATCAATTAACACTGTGCAAAACATTATCAGTCAATAAAGTTAGAAACAATCACCCATACAGATTACTTCATTTAAATTTAGAGACTAACCGACCACTCAATGCCTACCTTTATCACCAAAGTTTTTCTGCCATATTTTGTGACTTAATTCTTTCTATCCACCATTTCAACCCAGCTCCCTCATGCCCACTGCGCCAAGCCATATAGATGGATTCTGGTTGGCGTGGCTCCTCTACCCGCTTTTCTACCAACAACCCATCCGCAATCGCTTGACGGGCTAATGGTTCGGGTAAAAATCCAAAGCCTAGGCCTGCTAACTGAAATTGGTATTTAGTGCGCATATTTGGCACGGCCAAGGTGTCCTGCCCAAATAATAGGCCCACAGTACGTGGTGGCATTTTCCTCACAGAATCACTCACTGTAATGGCTCGATATCGATAAAGGTCAGCTTTACCTAATGCGTGATTAACATTTGCCAAGGGATGACTAGGTGCAACCGCAAACACAAACGAAGTGGAGCCAATCAACACAGAGTGATAACCACCTCCAGATGGCCCCTCACCCGCTGCGCCTATTAGCAAGTCTACACGCCTATCCATCAGTGCTTCCCAACTGCCAGATAGTGCCTCTTGTGAGAATCTTAGCCTAGTTAGATTGGCTACTTTGTAAAAATCATTGATGTCTTCAACCAAAGCGGTTGGAGAAAAAATAGAGTCCATACCAATAGATAGCTCAGTTTCCCAGCCTGATGCTACGCGCCGCACTCTATGTTCAAGGTCTTCAGCTGCTTTAAGCAGGTATCGCCCCTCTTTTAGCAGCTCTTTACCAGCACTTGTTAGGCTGACTTTAGGACCTAACCGCTCAAATACTTGTACGCCTAAGTCTTGCTCTAATTTACTGACGGTATATGAAATGGTGGACGGTACTTTATGCAGCTCAACCCCCGCAGCAGCAAAAGATCCACCACGGTCAATGGCATCAAGAATTAATAGTGAATCAAGGCTTATTCTGAACATTCGATTTTTTCGATGATAGGTTGATAATTTTTCCGTTTTTCATAGTGAAAAGACAGGTTCATAATGCTTATCACATTAACAGCAAGCCATTTATTAACAATCACTATGTTTCAAATTATCGCACATAGAAAAATAAATGGCGCAGCGATTCAACAAAAATAGGAGTGATTCATCATGTTACAGGTGCTAAAAAATAGTCAACGAGGGGCAGCTGACCATGGATGGTTGCAATCCAACCACTCGTTCTCATTTGGTCATTACTACAACCCTGATCAAATGGGGTTTGGACCTTTACTCGTGATCAATGAAGACCGAGTACAGCCGGCACGAGGGTTTGGCACACACAGCCACGAAGATATGGAGATTATTAGCTACGTATTAAGCGGTGCGCTAGAACACAAAGATAGCATGTGCAATGGCTCTGTGATTCATTACGGTGATGTGCAAAGAATGAGTGCCGGTAGTGGTGTGAGCCACAGTGAATTCAACCACTCCAGCACTGAGCGTGTGCACTTTTTACAAATATGGATTAGCCCTAACGTCACTGGGATTAACCCAAGCTACGAGGAAAAACATTTTGATAGCGCATCAAAAATAGGCCAACTGCGCTTGATTGCCTCTCAGGATGGAAAAGATGGCTCAGTACTGATTCATCAAGATGCCAGCATCTATGCATCGATATTGAATAGCAACGCCTCATTAACACATCAATTAGCGCAAGGCAGAACAGGCTACGTGCATTTAATTAGAGGCCAAGTTGAAGTCAATGGCATCAAATTGACCACAGGTGACGCCTTAAAAATTCAAGAGGAATCATTGCTTGAGTTCAGCAATGCAGTGGATGCCGAGTTACTGATTTTCGACCTCCCTTACTAATTTTTATTTACTTTTTTTAATGACTTTATATTTTTTAGGAGCAATACCATGACACAAGAAACCATTTTAATTGTAGGCGCAGCAGGTAATAACGGCGTAGCAGCAATTGAGGCCTTAGTGAACAAAAATGATCGTAATATCAAAGTGGTTGCTGGCGTAAGAAGCGCAAGCAAGGCTACCCAACTTAAAGAAAGATTCCCAACGATCGAAACTGCTATTTTTGATTTAGATGAGCCAGCTACGTTAAAACCAGCGTTTGCAGGGGTGACGAAAGTTTACATTATTCCAGGTAACGTAGAGAACAGAGCAGAACATGCCAAAAATACGATAGATGCAGCGGTATCGGCAGGCACAGTGAATCAAATCGTGTTGTTATCGGTAGTAGGCGCAGAGTGGGAAGCGATTCTGTTTGCTAAACAGTTCCGCCAAGCAGAGAAGTATTTAGAAGCTTCAGGTTTACCATGGACGCATCTGCGCACTATCTGGTTCCAAGATAACTTTTTTGGCTGGGCAGATGGGGTAAAAAGTGGCAAATTATATTTTGGCATTAGAGATGGAAAACTTGCACCATTAAATGTGCAAGACATTGGCGAGGCAGCAGCTGTAACACTCACCACACCAGGACATACCAATAAAGCCTATAACTTGACTGGGCCAGAGTTGCTGTCAGGCAGCGACATTGCCGCCGTCTTCTCACGCGTCACAGGCCACAGTGTTGACTACGTATCACCAGATGAAGACACAACGTATGCATCACTCACTGGTTCTGGCTGGCCTGAGTGGCAGGCAAAAGGTGTGCTTGAACTGTTTGAAGTCTTTGCCTCAAACCAAGCAGCGGTAGTGACTACTGATGGTGAAGCTTTACTAGGACGCCCATTAACCAGATTTGAAGATTTTATTACTGCCAACAAAGCTGCTTTTATTTAAGCAGCACTAAATAAAGTAGTGTACTCACGTCAACACATCTCCCGAGCAAAAGCTTGGGAGGTTAATCCAATCAACGACATAAAGAAAAGACAGCAAGATGATTTTAGAAAGAATTCTTACTTGGAGAAACTCAATTTTCAGCATCAGTGCTGAAGGAGAGTGTAATAGCACAGACACACAGCCAATGGATTTAGATGCAAAATTTAGAGAAGAAGAAACATGGCTGGGGATAGGATGACGCCCCCTTCACTGGCTTGGCGATCACTAGGATGGCTATCATTAGCTCGCTAAGCCAGTTGACGGCCTAAGCATTAACCAAACTGGTAAGAGGCCATGACCACGCCAAACACCGCATCAGTAAAAATACGCTCACCAACACTATCACCCGCTGCACCAGCCACCACCATCAACGGGATAAGATGATCTTCTCTTGGGTGAACCAACCGCGCATACGGCGCTTGCTCCCAATCTACCAACGCTTGATTACGCTGCTGTGGATCATGACTAGTGACTGCTTCATATAAATACTGCTCAAATTGCACAGAAGGCTCCAGCGATGCTGGCCTGCCAAAACCACGCATATTATGATATGTGAGTCCACTACCGATAATGAGCACGCCTTCATCTCTTAAAGGCGCTAAGGCCTCACCAAGCTGTATATGCTCAAGTGGATCGTAAGTGGTTTTCATGGAGAGCATTACAACAGGAATATCAGCATCAGGGTACATCAACATGAGCGGGACAAAAGTACCGTGATCAAACCCTCTTTTTTCATCTTTCAATACAGCTACACCAGTTAATGCCAACAGCTCACTAACTCTTTTCGCTAACGCAGGGCTACCGCTCGCAGGGTACTGCACATGATAAGTATGTTCAGGGAAACCAGAATAGTCGTACACCATCGCTGGTTGCTTTGCGGTAGATACCGTAAATTGCGGCTCTTCCCAATGGCCTGTAATCACCAAAATCGCTTTAGGTTTTGCTGGCAAATTTGCTGGCAACTTGGCCAACTCCGCCTCTGTTACTGCAAAACGCTGACGCATGTCTTCAATATAAGGCCAAGGCCCACCGCCATGAGAAATAAACAACGTAGGAAATCGAGAGCTTAGTTTTATACTCATATTTTGTTGTTTCATATCACTAAGCTACTCCTAATTTCTTGCCTTTAAAACATCCTCGCAACAAATTTACAAACAATTACATGTTATTTACATTTGGTAAGATTTGCGTTTATACTAACGCTTATAAATTAAAGCCTTCGCACAAATGGTAGGCAAAAAAAGACCCCAACCAAGGGGATGAAATTGGGGTCCAAAAGTGCCTCATCGTCTAAGGCTTCCGCTCAGGGAGGATTGGAGCGGAAAGGCAACTTGCGTTACCTGTAAGCTCTGACTGAGCCTTTTCAAAATAAGTTCCCAAAATAAATGAAGACTTTCATTTTTGGAAACCCCCTATTTGTTGTCAGCATTAATTTTTTCGTTCTTTTAATAAATCTACGTCATACCTGATAGCAGAACCTGCATCTAGCATATGCAAAAAAAGATATTCGAAACCTGTATAAACGCCAGCCACATATGAAATATTCGGTTTAGGTAGTCATGCTAAAATATGGGCTATGAATAACCAACCGCAAACCACCATGCAAGACCCTCTGTTAGCTGGATTAAATAATAAACAACTTGAGGCGGTCACATTACCCCAACAATCTGCACTGATTTTAGCTGGTGCTGGCAGTGGTAAAACACGCGTACTCACCGCGCGTATTGCATGGCTGATCCAAACTGAGCAAGTTTCGCCTACTGGTTTGCTAGCTGTGACGTTTACCAATAAAGCGGCAAAAGAGATGCTCACCCGCATTACGGCATCACTACCCATCAATACACGCGGCATGTGGGTTGGTACTTTCCACGGCTTATGTAATCGCTTATTACGCGCACACCACCGCGAGGCTGGGCTGCCAGCAAGTTTTCAAATTTTAGATATTGCAGATCAGCTTTCCGTCATCAAACGCTTAATGAAGCTGATGAATGTGGATGATGAAAAATTTCCGCCTAAGCAAGTACAAAACTACATTAACGGCTGTAAAGACGAAGGGTTACGTGCGCATGCGGTTGATGCTTACGACCCACACTCACAAAAATTACGTGAGATTTTTGAAGAATACGATAAACAATGTCAGCGGGATGGTGTAGCTGACTTTGCAGAGCTGCTATTACGCTGCTATGAGTTGCTGGAACGTGACGCCAATATCCGCCAACACTATCAAAACCGCTTCAGATATATCTTGGTAGATGAGTTTCAAGATACCAATCGCTTGCAATACCAATGGCTAAAACTATTGGCGGGTAAAGAAAACTGCATGTTTGCAGTAGGTGATGACGACCAATCCATTTACGGCTTCCGTGGTGCACGTGTCGGCAATATGCGTGATTTTGAAACCGACTTCAACGTACAAAGCGTAGTCAAGTTGGAAGAAAATTACCGCTCACACAGTAATATACTCGACGCCGCCAATGCCATTATTTCGCACAACAAAAACCGTTTAGGCAAAAACTTATGGACCAGTGCTGGTGCTGGTGAGCCTGTGCGTGTATACCAAGCTTACAACGATAACGATGAAGCCCAATTTATTGTCGATGAAATTAAAATGCTGCATGCAGAAGGCACTGAGCTAGGCGAAATGGCCCTGCTCTATCGCTCCAATGCGCAATCTCGCGTATTAGAGCATGCGCTATTCTCGGCTAACCTGCCGTATCGCGTTTATGGTGGTTTGCGCTTCTTTGAACGCGCAGAAATTAAACACGCACTTGCTTACATGCGTCTGATTGCCAATGCCAATGACGATACCGCATTATTGCGCGTGATTAACTTCCCCGCACGTGGCATCGGTGCCCGTAGCTTAGAGCAGCTACAGGAGGCCGCTCGCGCAGAGAATTGCAGCTTATGGCAGGCCGCCATTAATAAAGTGGGGCATGGCAAAGTTGGCGGTAAAGGGATTGATGGTTTTGTTGCACTGATTAGGCAAATGGTAGATGAAGCTTATGGCATTAGCCTCTCTGAACTAGCAGAACTCGCCACCACGCTTTCTGGCCTCAAAGCACATTACCAGAATGAAAAAGAAGGTGAAGACCGCATTGCCAACTTGGAAGAGCTGGTCACGGCGGCAGTTGCCTTTACTAATCAGGATTTTGGCAACCACAGCAACACAGATGGCGAGACCGAACAAGATCTACTCACACAGTTTTTAAGTCATGCAAGCTTAGAGGCTGGTGAACATCAGGCCGATGTCGGGCGCGAGGCTTTACAGCTAATGACTGTACATGCGTCTAAGGGACTAGAGTTTAAAGTAGTGTTTATTAGTGGCCTAGAAGAAGGTCTGTGCCCGCACGAGCAAAGCACCTACGAAGCAAACGGTTTAGAAGAAGAGCGTCGCTTAATGTACGTGGCGGTAACGCGTGCCAGACAACGTTTATATCTTAGCCACGCACAAAGCCGCATGTTGCACGGACAAGTACGCTATGGCATTCCATCACGCTTTTTGGATGAAATCCCAGAAGAACTGCTCAAGCACTTAAATAGCAAACCTGTGGCCAAATCTGGCTATGGCAGAGATTACAATGAACTACCCGCCATGATGAGTAAACAGCAAAGTAGCACGCAAAAAAATGCAATGCCTTGGAAAGTGGGTCAGCAAGTAGCCCACAGTAAATTTGGTAATGGTGTTGTGGTGAGCTATGAGGGCAACGCTAACGATATGCGTGTACAGGTAAATTTTGGCCGTGAAGGTTTAAAGTGGCTAGCGCTGGAATTTGCAAAACTTACAGCTATTTAAGCAAAACCTTAAGCCCAAAGTACATAAGTACACCTAGCAAAAGAAGCTCAGCAATATCGATAAAATCTAATAGTAAAAAAGCACGACTGTTAGCCAACAGCACTAGGCGTGACCCTAAAAACAAAATCCCTATTAGTTCAATATTTAACTAATAGGGATTTAGGGATTAATCGGTTGCACTTAATCAAGCGCAACATAATGTAGCGCTTAAGCTTGATCTTGTTGGTATTGGTCTAGATTTTGGCTTGGGTTCTCTATGCCAAATATATCAGCATAGCTGGTGTACAAACTGGTCATCATGACAGGAATGATAGCAACAAACACCACTGCAAAAATCACATGCAAGCTCACCACCAACCACATTGCGGCCATTAATACCGCCATAAATATCAAGCCATAGAGCAAAAATGGCAGCATATTCTTTAAACAGGCTACAAAACTTAACTTCATTGCATCAACTGCTTTCAACTGATTAAGCCCAGCTAACACTGGCGCAAACCAATACCCCATTAGCACAGGCATCAAAAAAAGCATCGCAATCAACAAAGGCAATAAAACAGTGCTAGCTTGCTCTGGGCTCAAATCTTTACCTTGTGCAATCAGCTCAATGGTTGGCCTATCCATCATCAGTACAACAAACACAGCAATCACGAGTAAACTCATCATGTAAATGCCAGCAACCGCGATTAACTGCGAGGTGTTTTGCTTAAAGCCTTGAAACAGATGATTGATTTCTAAATCCTGATTGCGAGTAAGCGCTTGGCAACCCCACATCATCCCTGCTGCAAACACAGGAGCAAGTAATGTACTCACCACAGAGCCCAATATAGGCACCAGTGAAATCGGAATCATAATCGCTAGATAAATGACTAACAAAATAATCCACATCACTGGATTAGCCCTAAACAAAGCAATACCATTCACAATCCATAGCCATGCGCTTGCTGCCGGCACTTGCCTGATGACTGGAGCTTGCATGTTTAGATCTTCTGCCATGATACTTTCACCTCGGGGTTGAACTGAGTTTGCTTTAAATAATGCTTAAATATTGTCTTTTAACTTAGTACTTTTAAATATTGTTTAAACATAATGTCTACATACCAATTAAGGCATTCATCAACAGTCATTAACGCTGCGCAGTACGTAACTTAAGTATGTTTTTAAAATGGTTAGGGTCTTTTGCATGCGTTAGCTCACCCGCTTGCGGGTAAATCTGATCATACAAGCGTGACAACCAGAAACGTAATGCGGCAATCTGCAGTAAACCATTCCAAGCATCATGCTCAGCTTGCTCAAACGGCCTCACGCTTTGATAAGCTTTCAGCAGCGCTTCAACTTTTTCTGTATCTAGTTGCCCATCTGCCTGTACGCACCAATCATTTGCAACAATCGCCAAATCATAAGCGAGCACATCGTGACAAGCGTAATAGAAATCAATTAACCCACCGACCTTATCGCCATCAAACAATACGTTATCACGGAACAAATCAGCATGAATAATGCCTTTAGGTAATGCTGAGGTATCAAGCTCAGCTTGAAACGCCAATGTTTCAGTCAGTAATTTTTGGTCATCTGCCGATAAGTGTGCCATCACTTTTTGTGCGGTTTGATTACGCCAATCAGCACCACGTGGGTTTTGATGCGCCTGACCTGAAGTTTGCCCAGCAAACGTCTGCCCTGCCTGATGCATTTGCGCCAGCACTCTGCCAACCTCAGCACAATGCACTACGTTTGGCGCAGCAATATCGCGACCATTTAGGCAGCTAATCAACACGGCTGGCTTACCATTAAGCATATGCAAGCTTACCCCTGCCTTATTTGTGATAGGGTCAGGACAAGGGACACCGTGCTCCGATAAATGGTGCATTAAATCAATAAAATACGGGAGTTCATCAATCGTGTTGTGTTCAAACAAAGTGAGTACGTACTTACTTTGCGTGGTCGTCACAAAGTAATTGGTATTGGTAATGCCTGAAGAAATACCTTTTAAGTCAACTACTTCACCAATTGGGTAGTCTTGAAGCCAAGCTTGTAATTGCTGAATGCTAACTGAGGTAAAAACAGACATAGGTATATTTAAAACTGGAAATGATTAAAGGCGAGGCATTATAACAACCATGTGAATGAAAGCACGCGGCCTCATTCACATGAACGCTTGAAAGTGTGATCAATTAAAATGTAAAAATGGTCCATTTAGGAATCACCAATGGTGGATTAGGCCCATCATTGACCCAAGCACCATCTTGGTCTTCACGGTGCATATAGTAAGGCACACCATGTTTGGGCGTGATTTTCATCATATATAATTGACCACCAACACGATATTCCTCAATCGTTTCGCCTTCTTTTTTGATGATGGTAATCACTGGCTCATCAGGATTATCTTCTGCACTAATGCTTGGCGGTGGAATGTCTTCTAGTGGCTCAAGGTTTGCTGGTAAATCTTTAGCTTGGAGCAATGCAGGAAAAAGCATTGCTGCTATGAATAAAGACGCTAGATTTTTGTTACTTTTACGCATAATAATCACCACCCTTAACGGCATGAACACAATCGACCAACCAATGTCTTATTCTATCAAAAACCACCCTATATAAGACCATGTGCTTATAAATAAAGCTGAATGCGTTCTTCTTCTGCAGAAAGCTTGAAGCCTCGTGTTTCGTAATGCTTAAAGATGGCTTGTACGATTTCAGCAGGATCATCAATCATCTGTATTAAATCAACATCACTGGCTGAAATCATGTCTTCGTTCACCAAGGTTGTTTTCACCCAATCAATCAGTCCACGCCAAAAAGGCTCACACACCAGAATAATTGGAATCCTGAGCGTTTTGCCAGTTTGCACTAATGTAATGGCTTCCATGAGTTCATCTAAGGTACCAAAGCCGCCCGGCATCACCACATAAGCGCTTGCGTACTTCACAAACATGACCTTACGCATAAAGAAATGTTTAAAGTTTTGACTAATATCTTGATATGGATTTGCATTTTGCTCATGCGGCAGCTCAATATTTAAACCAATACTCGGAGACTTTCCTGCGAATGCCCCCTTATTAGCGGCTTCCATAATACCTGGCCCACCCCCAGAAATCACAGAAAACCCTGCATCAGATAGCCTTCTGGCGATATCAACCGTCAATTCATAATAAGGGCTATCAGGCTTGGTGCGCGCACTACCAAAGATAGAAACCGCTGGTGTAATTTCTTTCAGCCGTTCGGTAGCATCTACAAACTCAGACATAATTTTAAACGCATGCCAAGACTCAAGCCCAGTATGGTGCATCCCCTGTACATCAGGGTCTGTGATTTTTGGTATTTTTTTAACAACGGTCATGACTGAGAAATCCTTGATGAATGAACTACCAACATTTAAATAGGCTAAATTAAAACCTTGCATATAAAACAATTTTTAAGCACGCCATATATGTTTTATTATGTAGGCGATTAAAGACCGTTGGCAACAACCTATTGCAACTTTTTGTTCAATACACAAGCAAATGAACATGAGGCGTGCTCGCAATTTTTGGATTTTTACATGAAAACTTTATTATTAGTGGATGGTTCATCTTATTTATATCGCGCGTTTCACGCGATGCCTGACCTAAGAAATCGCCAAAACGAACCAACTGGTGCGATTCAAGGTGTATTGAATATGTTACGCCGCTTGCATAAAGATTACCCCGCTGATTACAGTGCTTGTGTGTTTGATGCGAAAGGCAAAACCTTTAGAGATGATATCTATCCAGAATATAAAGCAAACCGCGCATCAATGCCCGATGACTTAAGAGCGCAGATTGAGCCATTATTTGAAGCCATTAGAGCGATGGGCTGGCCGCTGATTGTGGAGGATGGGGTGGAGGCTGATGATGTGATTGGCGCGCTCGCCAAACAAGGTGCAAGTGAGGGCATGAAAGTCATCATCTCCACTGGCGATAAAGATATTTCACAACTGGTGGATGAGCAAATCACTATCGTGAACACGATGCCAAACGCATTTAGAAAAGGTGATGAAATATTAGACGTTGCTGGCGTTGAAGAAAAATTCGGCATTCCTCCCACCCTGATTGTTGATTATTTAATCTTGATTGGCGACACCTCAGATAACGTGCCAGGCGTTGAAAAAGTAGGCCCCAAAACCGCAGTGAAGTGGCTGAAAGAATATGGCTCATTAGAAAATATCGTCGCGCATGCTGATGAGATTAAAGGCGTGGTCGGTGAGAACTTACGCAAAGCACTGCCTTGGCTACCTACAGCACGCGAGCTAATTACTATCCGCTGCGATGTTGGCATTCAAGAAAATTTGACTGACCTAGCACCGCAAACTCCAGACAAACCCAAACTTGCCGAACTGTTTGATCGCTTTGATTTTAAAAGCTGGCGCCGTGAGTTGGACAATATGCCAGACACCACAGCCAATACAATGCCTACTCGTTCAGTAGCAACAAATACAGCGACGCAGCAAATGCAAACTACCGATATGTTTGCACCTAGTGAGTACACAGCAAATACCACACGTAACTACGAAACCATTTTAACCAATGCACAGTTAGATGACTGGCTCAATAAAATCAGCACCGCAACATTGGTTTGCTTTGATACGGAAACCACCTCACTTGACCCGATGACTGCAAAAATCGTGGGGATGTCATTTAGCGTAGCCGCTGGCAGTGCGGCATACCTACCATTAAAGCATGATTACTTTGATGCGCCATCCCAGCTAAATTTTGATGAGACTTTGGCTAAAGTTAAACCCATACTAGAGAACCCTGCCATTAAAAAAGTAGGGCAAAACCTGAAATATGATCAGCATGTATTAGCCAACCACAACATACAACTTAACGGCATTGAGCACGATACGCTACTGCAATCTTATGTGTTTGAATCCCATAAATCACATGGTATGGATGCTTTAAGCGAGCGTCATTTGGGCATTAAAACCATCACGTTTGAAGAGGTGGCTGGCAAAGGGGCAAAACAAGTAAGCTTTAACCAAGTAACGGTTGAAGTTGCAGCAGAATACGCTGCTGAAGATGCTGACATTACGCTGCAACTTCACGAAGCGATGTATCCGCAAGTGGCGGCCGATGTAAAGCTAGACTATATCTACAGCCAAATTGAAATGCCCGTTTCAAATATTCTGTTCACCATTGAGCGCAATGGCGTGCTGATTGACGCCAACATGCTCAATGCACAAAGCAATGAAATTGGCCTAAAACTAGTGGCATTAGAGAACCAAGCCTACGAGCTTGCTGGACAACCGTTTAACCTAGGCTCACCAAAACAGCTACAAGAAATCTTATTCGGCAAACTGGGCATCAAACCGCTGAAAAAAACACCAAGCGGCACACCATCAACGGATGAAGATGTTTTACAAGAGCTAGCTTTGGATTACCCACTACCAAAAGTGTTACTGGAGTACCGCGGTTTAGCCAAGCTCAAATCTACCTACTCGGACAAACTTCCACGGATGATTAATCCCAATACGGGTCGCGTACACACTAGCTATAACCAAGCCGTAGCCATTACTGGCAGACTCGCCAGCTCAGACCCTAATTTACAAAATATTCCAGTGCGCACACAAGAGGGCCGCCGTATCCGTGAAGCATTTATCGCCCCACAAGGCAGCCATATTGTTTCTGCCGATTACTCGCAAATTGAACTACGCATCATGGCACACCTATCGCAAGATACAGGCATGCTCAACGCATTTGCCAATAACGAAGATATTCACCGCGCCACTGCCGCAGAGATTTTTGGTGTAGAACGCAGCGCCGTGGACAACGAACAACGACGTTATGCCAAAGTCATCAACTTTGGGTTGATTTACGGCATGAGCGCGTTTGGTTTGGCGCAAAACTTAAATATCGAGCGCAGCGCCGCACAAAGCTATATCGAGCGTTATTTTGCGCGCTACCCAGGTGTGCGCCAATACATGCAAGAAACGCGCGAGATTGCCAAACAAAATGGCTACGTAGAAACCTATTTTGGACGCAGACTCTGGGTGCCAGAAATCAACAGCAGCAATGGCATGCGCAGAGCTGGCGCTGAACGTGCCGCGATTAACGCACCGATGCAAGGCACAGCGGCTGACTTGATTAAACTCGCCATGATTGCCGTGCAGAATTGGTTAACTTCAGAAAAATTAAACACCAAACTCATCATGCAAGTTCACGATGAACTGGTGCTGGAAGTACCAGATAATGAACTCGCACTAGTGAGAGAAAAACTACCAGAACTCATGCAAAATGTGGCTAAATTGGACGTACCGCTACTGGCTGAGGTTGGCGTGGGTAGTAATTGGGAAAGTGCGCATTAACTAAACAACGATTAAGATACTTTACAATATGCAAAACTTCGGCCTCTACATCATTGGTGATGAAATCCTCTCTGGCAAACGTCAGGATGCTCACTTATCCAAAGTGATTGAACTGCTTTCCGCACGCGGGCTACAACTTAGCTGGGCAAATTATTTGGGCGACATTCCAGCCCAAATTACCGCCTCACTTAAGGCCAGCATGGATAGAGGTGATATTGTATTTAGCTGTGGCGGTATTGGCGCAACGCCTGATGATTACACACGGCAATGTGCGGCTGATGCGGTAGGCGTGCCGATTGCACGCCACTCGGAGGCAGTGGCTGAAATTGAAGCGCAGTACGGAGAAAGCGCCTATCCAAAACGCGTATTAATGGCAGATTTTCCACTGGGTGCAACGCTTATCCCCAACCCTGTTAACCGGGTAGCTGGGTTTGCAATCAATCAACATTATTTTGTGCCAGGCTTTCCGCAGATGGCACACCCGATGATTGAATGGGTGCTAGAGACACACTATCCTCACTTATTTCACCAGCAAGACTACATCGAAACCTCTATTTTGGTGATGGATGCAGGTGAAAGCCAACTCATTGATTTTATGAATTATATTGTTGAAAAATACCCAGAAACCAAGTTATTCAGCCTACCTAAATTAGATCACCGTCGCACCATAGAGCTGGGTGTAAAGGGCGCATCTCTGCAAGTTAATTCAGCCATGAGTGATATTAAGCAGGGAGTTGCTGCACTAGGTTTTCCATGGCTAGAAATCGCAAAATAATCGGTAACCGACTGTTCACCCCACCAAGCTATCGCTGGTTATTTTTAGGCATTTTTGCCATACTATTTGCGCTGACTATTTATGCGATGGCGCACAAGTTCATCCCGTCTCCAACATGGTATGCGCTAAGCCTCAAACTTAACATTGGCTTTACCGTTATCATGGCTAGCTGGTTTTATTATATGTTAATGCTTAATCCAGCATCACTCACTGAGGTTTACAAACGTTATTACAAATGGTTTGTAATTTTATCGGCGCCTGTGATCTTTTATTTTTTAGGGTATATCGCCATTATTTATAGTATCGGCAATATTGCTGGCAGCTTCTCAAGCACCCCACACATCATTCATGATGTCATGCAGAAACAATGGATAGACTCTAGAAGAGGCTGTAAAACACGTTTAGTCGGTAAAAGTCTGCAGCATGCATTACCACCCAACTTCTGCATCACCCAAACTTCGTTTAACCACCTGCCTCAAGAAGTTGCAGTTACACTAGTCGGGCAACATAGTTATTTTGGCTTCAAACTTGATTACATTGAATACGATTGGGAAAAGACCTTAAAATTATATCCAAGCACTTTAATTTTAACCGCACTACCACTTTAACCGCCTCATCCAGCCATGAAATGCAGAGACCATTGCGGCGCTTGTTGCACCGCACCTTCTATTAACAGCCCGATTCCTGGCATGCCCAACGGCAAGCCTGCTGGCGTGCGCTGCGTACAATTAAACGAACAAAACATGTGTAAGATTTTTGGCAAGCCAGAACGACCTGCTTTTTGCGGAAGTTTACAGCCTAGCCTAGAAATGTGCGGCGAAACGCGTGAACAAGCCATCCATTGGCTAACTGAACTAGAGCAGCTCACTGCGCCAAGTTTCACCCAACAATAAAACCGCAACAAAACTAAGCGCAGCGGCAATTGAGACATAAGCCCCTACCCAAGCTAAACCACCAGCCGACACTAACAATTGTGAAATGTAAGGTGCCATCGATGCACCTAAAATTCCGCCTAATTGATACGCCAAACCCGCGCCAGTATATCGAACCGCAACAGGAAACTGCTCTGGTAGGTATGCGCCCATTGGCGCAAACGTAGCCCCCATTAAAAACAAGGCTAACGATAAAAATATAGTCACTTGCACCACAGAGCCACTTGCCAATAAGGGGCTCAGCGTAAAACCAGCCAGCACAGCGAGTGCGCTACTGATTAACAATACTGGACGGCGCCCCCAAACATCACTTAATTTTGCTGAGAGTGGCGTCGCAATCGTCATCAACAAAATAGCAATACAAAGCATGCCTAAAAAATCGCTACGCGTAATGCCAAGATGCGTGGTGCCATAGCTCAAGCAAAACACTGTAGCGGTATAAAAGAGGTTGTAGCACACCACCATTGCCAAAGCGCCTAATAGCACGGGGCGCAAATGTGTTTTTAATAAAGGTTTAATCGGTACTGCATGCGTTTTATTTTGCTTCAATGCCGTGGAAAAAGCTGGCGTTTCTGTGAGTTTAAAGCGTATATACAAGCCCACGCCAACCAACAATGCACTGGCGATAAAAGGTAGGCGCCAGCCCCAAGCCTTAAACTGTGCATCGCTTAACCATACGGATAAGGCCAGATAACTCAAGGTTGCCAGTAAAAAACCAACTGACGGCCCTAACTGCGGAAAAGTCCAGACAACTTAACAATATTATCAATTTCACGTTATCTATCACTAAATTGCTCTTGTTAATTTGATATTCTGATTACGTATTCATGCCTACCGGAACATTAATCATCAATTGATGAGAGCTTAAATTTCACTTTGAAATATTGTAGTTCTTGAATGATAAATAACTTAGAATTGCGTATCTCTGTACACACCGAAGTGACGAAAGTTATGCAGAGATTTCGCCTGAAAAGGTTTCCGCCCAAGTGCAGCTATTTTAAGAGATTCGGTTAGTATCAAACTAAAGGTAAGGTTTCCAGCACCTGTTTAGTGATTGAAGATCGCAACCGTTACTCGGTACCGTGTGAATTGGTCGGGCAAATGGTCAGCATCCGCACCTACCCAGAACGCTTAGACTTTGTTGCTCATGATGCGGTGGTGGCCACCCTACGGCTATGGATACATTGAAACCATCGGAACTTGGATAATCGTGCCTTATGACTTGAATGACTCCATTTCCTCGGAGCATTTGTTCGCTATGAATGTGTTCGACTAGGGGGGCTCCAGAACATTGTCTAAGCTTCAAATATTAGAAATATTAATGATGCAGATCTAATAATAAGTTTATCGAGAATGAATACTGCTTAGAACTCAAAACGTGCAATCTTCTTCAAGACTTCATGGTTATCTGCTAGCGTGCACATGCTATCGCAATGTTGTTTTAGCGTATTGAATGGTAAATAGCCGATAGTGAAATCCAAATCACCTTTGAATGCTGGCCGATTGATTTGTGCAACTACCTCACGCTCTCGCTTATCTGGTGCTACAAGATAGAAATGACAGTCTTGATCGGATAATGATCGAGCTAAATCTTTCATACGTAACATTCCTGAATAAATGGATGTACTTTTCTCTACTTCAAATGCACATATAATTTTATTGTTTTTAGCATCGATCCAGATCACATCAATCAGGCTGACGGTATCCATTACATCACTACTTGCCCCAATATTTGGCAGATTTGGCGTTGTTAGTTGTGCAAAAGACTCTCCATGACATGAGCGATTGCGATCATTGCGGGCGACAAATACCTGATAATTTAAGGCTCGACCGATACGAATTAACATATGCTGGACTTGGGTATGTTCAGACTCTTCACGTTGCTCTTCTATCACATCTTTGTGGCGCTTCTCGGCGAGTTTTGCAGCTTTTTCCTGAAGTATTTTTAATGTTACATCTGCATTGCCGGCAATCGTTAATCTACCGCTACCTAATTCAAAGAGTAATCCCGCAAAAGCGCCTAAATCATTCGACAACAGTGATTGATGCTGCTTATTAGCCTCAACAATGGTTTCTCGCATAGAAAGGTAGCTCTGCCAGCAACCAAGTTTAAGCTTAGTACCAAACATTGCGTTAAACCCATTTAGGATTGCTGTATTGAAAGGCGGCACAAATGTTGGATGCAAAAAATATACAATACTCGCTACAGAAGGCCCCAGCCCCTTTATTTTTGCATCAGCCAAGCGACTCATTTCATCTAGCACTTGCGACTCACGTGTAGCGCTTAGACACGCATGCAGGAAAGCACCAAAAATCTTCTTATTGACTTCGTTCTCATAAATGTCTGGAATGCGAAGTTTAGGTTTCCAATAAAATGGATGCGCTGCACCTTCAAACACTTGTTTTTGTTCGGTGATCGCATTTAAGACCACTTCTAATGTAGAGCCGCGAAAATCATTTCCAAAGGAATTACTTGAGATGGCCTCAACGGTATCTTTGACGCCTCTACGGATGGAACGAAATGCTTTTAATCGCGCTTCATTACCAATAAACCAAGTGTTATAGACTGACTCTGGATCAGTTTTATAGTGTAGAATTAAATCTGATGTCACGACATTGCATCCAATTTTTATCGTTATTATTTAATACAAAGCTTTATACATCAGCATCATAACTCATATGCATTATTCACCATTGAATCATGCTATTTAAATGATATGACACGTATCTTTTGCGTATTCTAGTCAAAACCGCCAGTAATTCTTAGGGCAAAGAAGCCACCAATAATTATCTGAAAGCAGTCACTGGAATCTATGAAATAGAATTAGTAAATACCCTCACAAAATATTAAGTTTGCCAAAGCAAGGTTTAATTGGAAATTGCTTTGATTAATCTAATATTTGTGTTTTTAAACAATCTGGAACAAAAGCGACCCTGCATATTCTGTTAAACCCAATGGCAGTATGAGGATTAATCATTTCGAGTGCCTTAATCGCAAAGCATTGGTAATGACTGACACTGAACTTAAACTCATCGCTAATGCCGCTATCATTGGTGAAAGTAACCATCCAGTGAACGGATAAAGTAGCCCTGCAGCCAATGGCACACCGAGTGAGTTGTATACAAAGGCGAATCCGAGGTTTTGCTTCATATTTGCGATGGTCTGTTCTGAAATGACGCGTGCTTGAGCAATACCGCGCAGGTCGCCTTTAACCAGTGTGACTTGGGCGCTATTCATTGCAACATCAGTGCCAGTACCCATGGCAACCCCTATATCGGCTTTGGCTAATGCAGGCGCATCATTAATGCCGTCTCCTGCCATCGCAACGATGCGACCCTCATTTTGTAATTTTTCAACTAGCGCTAGTTTGTCTGCGGGCTTTACCTCACCATATACTTCGTTAATACCCAATTTGGCAGAAACCGCTTTTGCCGTAGTCAGACCATCACCAGTCGCCATGATGACACGAATGCCTGATGACCTTAGCGTGGTTAAAGCCTCCATTGTGCTAGCCTTGATAGGGTCAGAGACTGCCAGCAAACCAGCCAATTTACCGTCAACCACCAGTGACATGACACTGGCACCTTCAGCGCGCAGCGCTTCTGCCTTAAGCTTTAGAGGTTCAACATCTACGCTTAATTGCGTCAGCAGTGTATTATTGCCCAGTGCTAATTGCTTACCATCGACACTACCACGAACACCGATACCAGTAATAGATTCAAAGCCCTCAACCTTGCCGAGTATAAGCCCTCGCTCGCGGGCAGCCTGTACGATAGCATCTGCCAACGGGTGCTCACTACCTTGATCCAGACTGCCTGCCAATTGGAGGACTTCATTTTCAGTAAACCCGGTATTAGTGACGATACGATCAAATCGCGGCTTACCTTCCGTTAACGTGCCAGTTTTATCCACGATCAGCGTGTCCACCTTGCGGAAGTTTTCAATAGCAGCAGCATCGCGGAACAGTATCCCCTGAGTCGCGGCTTTGCCAGTAGCAACCATGATCGACATTGGTGTAGCTAGGCCGAGCGCACAAGGACAGGCAATGATAAGAACAGCTACCGCATTGATTAATCCATAGACCCAACTAGGCTCTGGTCCGAACAAGCCCCAACCGATAAAAGTCAAAAGTGCAATACCGACAACGGTTACAACGAAGTAGCCCGCCACTTGATCGGCCATGCGCTGCATAGGCGCCCTGGAACGCTGTGCTTGTATTACCATTTGTACGATACTAGCAAGCACAGTCTGCGAACCGACCTTTTCTGCGCGCATGACCAGCGCACCCGTGGTGTTAAGCGTAGCGCCAATCAGCTTATCATTGACTCGTTTAGTCACCGGCACTGGTTCGCCAGTCAGCATGGACTCATCCACGGCACTGGTACCCTCGACTACATCACCGTCTACAGGTACCTTTTCTCCCGGACGTACACGCAATGTATCCCCGACATGGACATGGGTTAAAGGCACATCCTCTTCGCTGCCATCGGCATTAATGCGTCGAGCCGTTTTTGGTGCCAATCCTAATAATGATTTAATTGCAGCAGATGTCTGAGAGCGCGCTTTTAGTTCAAGAATTTGACCCAGTAAGGTCAGGGAAATAATCACGGCGGCGGCTTCAAAGTAGACCGATACTCGCCCCATCGCCATGAACGATGCAGGAAATACACTTGGAACAGCAGTAGCGACAACACTGTAGACAAAGGCGGCGAAAGTACCTATGCCTATCAGCGTCCACATATTTGGACTTCGATTGATGACTGACATGACCCCTCGCTCGAAAAATACCCAGCCTGCCCATAAGACAATGGGTAACGTCAGGACGAGTTCAACCCAACTTTGCGTCGCCATCTCGAACCACTGAAGACGATGACCTAGCATCGCAAGAATAGTAACAATGATGGTCAGTGGCAGCGTCCAGATAAAACGTCGCTTGAAATCAAGCAGTTCAGGACTCTCCCCCTCATCGAGGTTTGGCATCTCAGGCTCCAGCGTCATACCGCATTTTGGGCAGACGCCTGCATGATCTAGGCGCACTTCCGGGTGCATTGGGCAAGTATAGACTGTACCAGTGTTGTCCATCATTGCTGTACCAGTAGAACCAGTAGTCTTAGGCAGCGTTTTAGATGGGACTGTCGTAACGTGTAAATATTTAGCTGGATTGGCTGAAAATTTACTCTTGCAACCTGCACTACAGAAATAAACTGACTGACCTTCATGTTGCAACGTGTACTGCGATTGATCTGTCACATCCATGCCACAAACAGGATCTTTCAATGTTAGTTCAGTGCTATTCAGAGTCATGTAGATTAGCTCCTGCATATGATTTCAAAATTACTTGCAGCCACAGCCCTTGGCTTTCGATTCTTGACTAACATTATCGACGCCATAGCCTGCTTCTATCACAACTGACTTCAATTGTTCGCGTGAGGTTAGTTGCTCATCGAATTGCACTGTGGCTTCTCCAGTCGGAAGCGACACCTTTACATCCTCCACTCCTTTAATGGACTTCAACGCTAACGACACACTGTTAGTGCAACCGCCACAGGTCATTCCCGTTATTTTTAAATGTTCAGTTTGCATAATGAAATTCCTTTGCTATAAATTTGCTAACTTGCAAGTATTGCCTTCTTTAAACTATCGGTCTGTTCGCTGTGGCACAAGGCCACCTTAAAATATTGAGTAATCGTAGTAAGTAAGTTCAATTTAGCTTTGTTCTTTTTGGGTATGATTAAAATCATCACACAAACCGCGCAAAGAATGCCGGCGTTCGATCAGCATATTTTGAATACTCTTCCCCAAATTCAGCATAAGCCTCTTTCTCTTCAGTTCGAGCCAACCGAATATACATGTATACCAAAATCGGAAACATAACTACGGTCAGGATTGTTGGCCATTGCATCAGGAACCCGAACATGATCATTACGAATCCAACATATTGTGGATGGCGCATGCGAGCATAAAAGCCTGTAGTAGCCAGCGTGCCTCTGCGCTGATTTACATACAAAACAGCCCATGCTTCGGACAGTAGCCAGAAACCTCCGCCAATGAACAGGAGACTCAGCATATGGAAAGGCCCGAAATGTGGATTGGAGCGCCAGCCGAATATCACTTCAAGCAGGTGTCCTGAGTCGTGTGACAAGAAATTAATACCAGGAAATTGCTTTGATAGCCACGGAAGCAAAAGATAAATCGTTAGTGGAAAACCATACATTTCTGTGAACAACGCGACAATAAATGCCGAAAAAGCACCGAATGAGCGCCAGTCACGCTTGCTTTTGGGTTTAGCGAAACTGAAAGCGAAAATAATGAATACCAACGAGTTGATAATAACCAGCGACCAAAGTCCATAAGATGAGGATGGCATGTTCATTTTGCGCTCCCATCTGATCCTTCATCATTTTGGGTATGATGAATATGGCTACCGTGGCCATGATGCATGAATATATGCATCAAAGGACAAGCCAGCAAGATCAGAAAAGGCAGGATGCCCAGTACGTGAGCGCGATGCTCTGTAAATAACAGTAGCCCGGCAAATGCAAGGAAGCCACAAAACACCCATTTACCTTTGGAAAGATGTTTTGTTTCGTGCTCATCAGTCATAATGCTCTCCTATGTTGAAGCTAAAATTAATGTGTTCCTTCTGAAAACTTAACCGTCAGATTAATGCCGTCAGTTTTGCAATCGCCTGACTCGGGTCGAGCTCGATAATAAAAATCACATTCCAGTTTCGAGCCATCTTGAGCGGTTAAATCTGCTTGGCCATGTTCAAGCTGATGCTCTGAATCGCCACGCATATATTCACTGTATGAACGGCTGCTGAGATGCCTATGCATTTTTGCCATATCAGGCTCATAAACCTTGGTAGCGCTCCAAGTACCTGAAAAATTCTTGCCATTTACTGTCGCGGTAATAGGTGAAGGAAAGTTAGCATCAGTTTCTATCGATCCTTTACCGACAAGAGCCATATTTGCATCATGCAAAGTGAATTCCTCATGGCATGCGGCAAGCGTTAACATTAATCCAACAGCCAGAATGATTTTGGTGTTTCTAGCGATTTTGTTTTGCATTTTCATTTAGATTTCTCCTTTATTTATTATCATGATCAACCACATCACTATGTGGCTTTGTCACTAATTCTATCGAGCCATCGACATGAATAACCGGTTCGTAATAAGGCGAATTCTCAGGTTTCAAGAGTGTAGCTCCATGGTTGCAATGCATTAACCAGCGAGGCTGTAAAACCTTGCGGCAAAACAAATAACTACATGCGTCTGGCTTCCCCGTAACAGCCATACTAAGCAATTGACAGCTACACAGGTCGCCATGATTACAACTCAAGATATTCTCCAATTTGACTCAACCCTTTTTCGAGTTGTCCGGAAGTATTTATAAACAGATGCTTTTAAAATGCGTTGCAAATAGCTTAATTCTGCCTGAGAAATCTCACTGTATGCCGATAAAGCAATAAGTTCGAAATTGGTGAGAATATCTTCATCAAAATGCTTTCCAGAACCTTCGCGCAGAATATTCATTGCCTCAGAAAACGACAGCGCTTCTTTATATGGTCGCTTCGATGTTAACGCGTCAAATACATCCACTACAGCAAATAAACGTGCATTAAGTGGGATCTTTTTGCCACTGAGCGCATAAGGATACCCCGTTCCATCAAACTTCTCATGGTGGTATAAAACCACACCATGAGCGCATTGTAACCAGTTAGAATTCTGGATGATTTGGCCACCGTGGATAACGTGAGTCTTCATGACTTCAAACTCTGCCACAGTCAGGCGCCCTGGTTTTAACAATATTTCATCGGAGATAGCTATTTTTCCAACATCATGTAAAAAGGCGCCGACGATTAAAGATTCAATATCTGTACGGCACATTCCCATAACTTCAGCCAGCCTAATTGCGTATAGGGTTACACGGTAATTATGCGCATCTGTCTCCGAATCACGTTTAGCGATAGCACTACCTAGTGATTGCAATAATTCCAAATTTGATTGCAACAACTCATCCGATAAACTGGTAGCCTCCCGATTTAGGAAGAGTATGACTGGATACAGCACGAAGCTGGTCAGACCAATCACAATGACAACAGTCAGTAGTGAAATAACAAGTCGTTGTTGAAGTATGCTTATTGTTACAGCATCCACTGCATACACGCCTTCGAAGTAACCATAGACACTTCTATTAGGCGATAACAGTGGAATCAAGACTTGAACATAGAGTTTGTTTCCTTCCCAAATTTTGTTGTAATGAATGCCGTCTCTATCAGGAAAAGCATGTTGATGTTTTCCGATTTGCATAAGCAAGCCACTAACACCCGTTTTCCATGATTCAAGTTTTAGTTGCTGATCACTTCCAAATAAACGAATGCCGACAAATCTAGATTCATGGAGGAATGCTTTAACCACAGGTCTATGCTGATTAAGATTATCCCGAAAGGCTGCCTCATTTTCAGGCTTGTTGAAATGTTTTGCAGCTACGGATGCCATGTTGAAAACAAAAGTATCAATCTGTCGATACTCTAAATAATAGGATGTTGCTCCTAAGATCGTTGATAGTGTCAACCAGACCAAGAGTAGTCTAGTAGCGATCAACCTATTTAATGAATAGGTCGTTAGCTTCAAAACATCTTACCTAAATAATAAATCACATCTTTAATTTCAGTGCGTATGGTCATCGTGGGAATGCTCATGGGCTATATTTCCGGGAGACATGGTGTCCGCATGATCCCCGCCATCCAAGGTAGAAGCATGCTCATGTTCGTGCGTCAAGTCAGACTCCACCGCAGGCAAAGCCATTACTCCCAGCCCGTGCCGATAAACCAGTTCCCCGCCATGCCAGGCAGTGGTAGCGACCATGCCCCATGCGCCAATCACGGCGCCAGCGAACCACCAGGCAGGCATTGCATCCAACTTACTGCGCCAGGCATCCCAGCCTGCCAAAACCACAAGTACCGCCAACGTAGACAGCGCCCAAGTGCGGTGTAGCAGCATGGCGAGGTGACTGACCTCATCGTGATTCACGCTATTGAATGCCTGCCAACCGAAAAAGACCGTTGGCAGCGCCGCCAGCGCGCCCAGCCACAGCGTGGTATGGGCAAGAACGGCGCAATGCGTGGCACAGGCTTTACCCCGCGTTACGATTGCCGCCACGTGAAAGATTGCAGAAATGCTAATCAGCGCAACGGGAAAATGCACCATTAATGGATGCAGATTAGGAATAATTTCAGGCATTGGTTATCTCTGTTTTCTCAAAAAAATTGTTTAAAAAATATCTATCTATCTATGGATGTCATCTTGCGCTTTGTACACCAATTACTTTTCATTGTCCTTTGGCTGTCGCATGAAGGGATCGTCAAACATGCGCGCATGCGTACCAAACAGTTCCGTAATCCGATAGTGAAACTCTCTAATCGCTACCGACGTATGGCCTCGATCACTTTCAGTGGACAACTTATGCATCAAGCCCTGCATCTCTCGCAATAATTTGTCATGCTCTTGCTGATGAAAACGAAAACACTCATTGGTATCTTGGTTGCTAAAAATTTTGGACATAATTTTTTCTTCGTTTTTAAAGTGCTCAATGACTAAATCGATAAAAACATATTCAAATGAGATCAGTCGTCCTTGGCACGAAGCTATTTTCTCTCTGCCACACCCCAAGCATCCTTTCAGGCTATCAAACTCGCAACAAGTCTCACGCAATTCCCGCAATAATCGTTCTATATGAGCATGCTCATCCTCAATCAGTTGACGCTCAGCTGCTGTAAGCTCCCTAACATCATTATCCAAATGTTGCACAGCTATCCCACTTTCTTAAATATTCCACTATCAGAGGCGGTTACTAACACTACTGCGCTTGCCACATTTCTTAAATTAACAACCCAAGTGTTCGTGTCAATGGGAGTGACCAGAACTACTACCACCGGATGAACGCCCAGAATAAGAATCATCAGTCGAAGCACAACCTGCTAATGCAGAAATAACCAGCAATACAGCTATCAGAACTTTCACGTACATTTTTTATCTCCAAATCACCCAATAGCCTATATGTTTATCCTAAAGTCTGCGTGCAACACACAGGTCAAGCATTACATGTCTTCTATCACTTCAATAAGATTGCAAAACGCATGCACGTCTGGCACCTCATTTTTCCTTCTGCCTTCGAAGGCTCCATTCCTTCACCAGTGCATAAATGGCTGGGATCACGATCAGCGTCAGCAAGGTGGACGACACCATACCTCCTACCATGGGTGCGGCGATGCGCCGCATCACTTCTGAACCGGTGCCGCTGCCCCACATAATAGGCAACAGACCGGCCATGATCGCTACTACGGTCATCATCTTGGGACGCACGCGCTCCACCGCGCCCTCCATCACTGCTGCATAAAGGTCGGCCACGGCGAACGGCTTGCCTTCAGCTTCTCGTTGCGCCTTGAGTGCCTGGTAGGCGTGATCAAGATAGATCAGCATGATGACGCCGGTTTCTGCCGCCACCCCGGCCAAGGCAATGAAGCCGACCGCTACCGCTACACTCAGGTTGTAGCCCAGCCAGTACATGAGCCAAACGCCGCCCACCAGCGAGAATGGTACTGATAGCATGACGATGAGGGTTTCCGTCAATCGGCGGAAATTGAGGTAGAGCAGCACGAAGATAACAAGCAGCGTCAGCGGAATCACTATTTTCATCTTCGCCTGGGCACGCTGCATGTACTCGAACTGACCGCTCCAAGTGGCGTAGTAACCTGGCTGAAATTTCACCTGTTCGCGCACCGCCTTTTGCGCATCTGCCACATAACCGCCGATGTCGCGTCCGCGGATATCGACGAAGATATAGGCCGACAGCAGCGCATTCTCAGTACGGATGCTAGGCGGACCTTTATCAAGGGATATGTGCGCCAGTTGACCAAGCGGGATGAGTGCCCCACCCATAGTCGGCACCAGCACCTGACGGGCAATACTATCCGGGTCGGAGCGCAGTTCGCGTGGATAGCGCGTGATGACACCAAAGCGTTCTCGCCCCTCTACTGTAGTGGTAATCATTTCGCCGCCGAGGGCACTGCCGATGACCTCCTGCAAATCGCCAATCGCCAGTCCATATCTGGCTAATGCTTGCCGGTCAGGTTCGATATTGAGGTAATAGCCGCCAGTGATGCGCTCGGCATAAGCACTGGTAGTGCCTGGCACGGTCTTGACCGCCGCTTCAATATCTTTGGCGAGTTTTTCCATTTCGCCTAAGTCCTTACCGAATACCTTGATACCGATTGGTGTACGGATGCCTGTGGAAAGCATATCAGTGCGCGCCTTGATCGGCATCGTCCATGCGTTGCTCACGCCGGGCAATTGCACCGCCTTGTCCAGTTCGGCGACCAGCTTGTCGATGGTCATGCCAGTGCGCCATTCGCTTTCCGGCTTGAGGTTGATCACCGTCTCGAACATTTCAATTGGCGCCGGGTCAGTGGCGGTATTGGCACGGCCTGCCTTGCCGAATACGGAGGCTACTTCAGGAAAGCTTTTGATGATCTTGTCCTGCGTCTGCATGATCTCCGCCGCCTTGGTGACGGATAGCCCCGGCAATGTGGCCGGCATATAGAGTAGCGTGCCTTCGTTCAGGGTCGGCATGAATTCGCTGCCGAGTTTGCTTAGTGGGAAAACAGTTACTCCCAGCACCAATAGTGCGGCCAGGATGGTGATCTTCTTCCATTGCATGACCCCGGCAATGACTGGCCGATAAATCCAGATCAGGAAGCGGTTCACCGGGTTTTTGCGTTCTGGCATGATCTTGCCGCGCACAAACAGCAGCATCAATACTGGCACCAATGTGATTGACAGCAACGCTGCACCTGCCATGGAAAAGGTCTTGGTGTAGGCCAGAGGCTGAAATAGGCGGCCTTCCTGCGCTTCTAAGGTAAATACCGGCAGGAAAGAAACGGTGATAATCAGCAGGCTGAAAAATAATGCAGGGCCGACTTCCTTACAGGCGTCGATAATGAGTTGTAATCGAGGCGTGTCCGGCGGCGCTCGCTCAATATGTTTGTGGGCGTTTTCGATCATGACGATGGCGGCATCTATCATGGCGCCGATGGCAATCGCAATGCCGCCCAGGCTCATGATATTGGAATTGAGCCCTAGCCAGTGCATTAGCGTAAAGGCGATTAACACCCCAACCGGCAGCATCAGGATTGCCACTAAAGCACTGCGCACATGCATCAGGAACAGTACGCAAACCAATGCAACAACAATGCTTTCCTCAAACAGCGTGGTTTTCAGATTGTCGATAGCTCGGTGAATCAGGTCGGAACGGTCATACACCGTCTCTACCGTGACGCCTTGCGGCAAGCCAGGTGCAATTTCGGTGAGCTTTTCTTTAATGTTATGGATGACTTCTAGCGCATTTTGACCATAGCGTGCCATAGCAATACCAGCAACTACTTCACCTTCACCGTTTAACTCGGTAAAGCCGCGTCGCTCGTCTGCTGTCAGCTCTACTCTAGCTACATCGCGTAGCAATACTGGTGTGCCTTTATCTGCCTTGACCACCAATGTTTCCAGATCGCCGATGCCACGCAGATAGCCCTTGCCGCGTACCATGTACTCGGTTTCGGTCAATTCCACCACACGCCCGCCGACATCGCGATTGCTGTCGCGGATTACCTGCGTAATACGCGCTGGTGAGATACCATAAGCCTGTAATTTGCGTGGATCGAGTACGACCTGGTACTGTTTAACAAAACCACCTACGCTGGCCACTTCTGCCACGCCATGTGCTTTGGTCAGCTGATAACGCAAGTACCAGTCTTGAATGGTTCTCAGCTCCTCCAGCGAACGATTTTTCGCCAACACTGCATACTGGTAAACCCAGCCCACCCCGGTAGCGTCTGGACCCAATGTCGGCGATACACCGCGCGGCAGACGTCCCGTTACGCTATTCAAGTATTCCAGCACGCGCGAACGCGCCCAGTAAATATCGGTGCCATCTTCGAAGATCACGTAAACAAAACTGGCGCCGAAGAACGAGAAGCCACGTACCACCTTGGATTTTGGCACGGATAACATGGACGTAGTCAGCGGGTAGGTGACCTGATCTTCCACCACTTGTGGCGCTTGCCCCGGATATTCGGTATACACAATCACCTGCACGTCGGATAAATCCGGAATGGCGTCCAGCGGTGTTTTCAGCAAGGAATAAATGCCAGCACCGACCACGAATAACGTTGCCAGCAGCACCAGAAATACGTTGCGTACTGACCAATTGATAATGCGTTCAAGCATGTCAGTGTCCCTCGTGGCCGGTGGCTGGTATTGGAATGGCTAGTGCCGGAGTGGGTTCGGCAACAGCAGGCTTTGTGCTGCCGTGTGCGCTGTGCCCGCCGAAGCTACCCAGCGCCGCTTTCAGGTTGCTTTCTGCATCAATCAGGAAGTTGGCGCGCACCACCACGTTTTCGCCTTCACTCAGACCTTGCAGTACTTCGGCGTAACCATCACTACGCATACCGAGCTTGACTTCTCGCGGCTCGAATAGGCCATCGGCGAGTTGCACTAATACAATCTGCCTAGTACCACTATCAATCACTGCTGAATCCGGCACCGTCAATGCACGCGCCTTGCTGTGGCCAGAAATCAGTTGCACACTGGCATACATATCAGGTCTTAACATCCCGCCTGGATTGGTCAGTTCTATCCGAACTTTGGCAGTGCGGGTTTCGGGGGTCACGGTTGGGTAAATATAGGCAATTTTTCCAACCAGTTCTTTATCAGGGTAGGCATCAACGCTGATTTTCACCAACTGCCCAATATGCACCAGTGCAAGATCCTGCTCGAACACATCGGCTAGTAGCCAGATAGCCGACAAGTCAGCAATCTTGAACAGCGGCTCGCCCGGCATAAAGCGCATACCCGCCACGGCTATTTTCTCTAACACTACACCATTGGCTGGTGCATACAAAGTCAGCGTACGATTGGCTTTGCCGTTCTGTTGCAGTTGCCGTAATTGGGCATCGGAAATATCCCAGTTGCGCAGGCGCTTGAGGGCACCTTCTGCCAACTGGCCAACGCCAACCAGCGACTCCTCTGTGCCATTCTTGAGAAACTTGCGGCCACTCCAAGCAACCAAGTACTCCTCTTGAGCGGAAACCAGTTCAGGACTGTAGACATCCATTAGCGGCTGCCCGCGTTTTACGGGTTGACCAGTGGCGTTGACGTAAAGCCTCTCAATATAGCCTTCGAACTTGGTTGTAACGCTGGACAGACGGCGCTCGTCCAACTGAAACTGACCGACGGCACGCACCGTTCTGGTCAAATCTCGCAATGCAGTTTGCTCAGTCTTGACCCCAAGTTTCTGCACCTTGTCCGGACTGATCTTGACCTGACCAGAAGAAGATTGCTCATCGGCATAAACTGGGGTGTAATCCATGCCCATTGAATCTTGCTTGGGGATGGGAGATGTGTCGGGTAAACCCATCGGGTTGCGGTAGTACAATACTTTTCGATCCGCTTTGCCATTATCTATGGTGGAATTGGCTGGCACTTCATCCGCATAGACCGGGGTGTAATCCATGCCCATGCTGTCTTTTTTCGGTTCTGACGAAGTATCTGGTAAGCCCATGGGATTACGGTAGTAAAGCACTTTCCTCTCAGCTGGCACAGAACTGGCGTCTGACATTTTTGCCGACAGCGAGCCTGCCTGCTTCAAACCCCACCAGTAGCCACTCCCTGAAGCAACGGCGATACCGACCAGCGCCAGCACAACCCAGATTCCCGAACGCTTCATAACTCTTCCCCAATCATTCTTTCGATTTCTGCTAGGCGAATTTCTTGCTCCACTTGCGCCCTGATCTTGTCCTGCCTTGCAAGCCTAATCGCACGTTGCGCATCGAGCAGTGTAGCGAAATCCACCTTACTATTTTCGTATCCCGCCAGCGCAGAGCGGAAGGTCAACTCCGCCTGTGGCAACAATGTATTCGTAACCAATAACTCTTGTTCTCTGGCCGCCTCATATGCCGCAATAGTTTCTTGCAGCTCACCCATTACATTATTGGCTAAAGACTGCTGTCGTTCCTTGGCTGCGCCGAGCATGGCGCTGGCCTCCAATTCTTGGGCGCGGCGTGTGTCGAGGCGGATCGGGATGTTGACTTCAACCATCGCCTCCCAACCATCGATACCGCCGCCACGCTGGGTAGGTGCGATTCCCAGCGTCACATCGGGGTAGCGGTTTTTATTTACTAAACGCTGGTTGGCTTCGGCCGCTGTGATTTGCGCATCCTGAGTGCGCAGCAACGGATTGTTGCGCTGCGCTTTCTCTGGCAACATAGCAGCATCAAACTTTTCTGGTGGTAGGCGGCGTAGCATCCGAGGTTCGGCCACCATATCATGCTGCGGCCGCCCAGCCATCGCATTCAGTCTGGCTCTAGCCTGTTTCTGCTCAGCTTCCAGCGTAATGATTTCGGAGCGCAATGTGGTTTTCTCGACTTGCGCACGAATCACGTCCTGCTGCGGCACCAATCCATTAGAATAACGAACCCGAGTGATAGCCTCGATGTCCTGCAACAATGCCAGAATTTCTTCATTCAGTTTTTTTAGATTGAACGGCTGATATAACTGTGCGTAGGCAATTTTTATCTTGGAGTGAATCTCGGCAAGCAAAGCAATTCTGCGGGACTTTGCCTCACTCACGCCTGCCGTTGCAATTTCAGTGCGCATGTCACGCTTACCCCATAGCGGAAAGTTCTGCATCACGGTGTACTTGGTTCCACCAACCCGATTCGGCAACACATTGAAACCATTCGGCGAGGCTGGACCGGCAAAATCCATCAACTCAACGCGCAGCACCGGATCTGGCAGTGCGCCTGCCGGAACAATGCGGCCCTCAGCTGCCTCAATCTCATAATTCATAACAGCAATATCTGGATTGTGGGCATCGGCCCATTGCAACAATTCCTGCAAACCAGTATCCGTAGCAACGGAAGTCTGCGACGTACCGGGCAGATCATCGGCCCACCCCAACTCAGGCAACAGTGCTATTGTGACCATCGAGGCCAGCACCCAGCGCAGTGGTTTGTTCATTTTTTCTTCCACCTTAATTTTTTGCCAGATCGATCCGGAATCGACCTGGCCGACCATACTTGCTTATTTCACCGTCTTGATTTGCGTTATCAACGGCGCGCCGCCTTCTTTCCTAACGAACTCAAATTCGACCTTATCGCCAACTTTCAAGACATCTAATTGCGATTTGTCAGCAATCGCAAAAAACATAGTCATGGCGGGCCAATCAAGTTCTGGGATAGGTTCATGTTTCAGCTTTACCTTGTCTGCGGGCTTATCAATGGTCACAACTTCCCCTTTCACAACGTAGCTTTTTTGCACATTAGCCTTGGGATGGTGCGCGTCATTTGCATAAACTGGTATAGCTGAACCGCCAAATGTAATGCATGCAAGTGTCATTATCAAAAATCGTTTCATTTCTGTATCGTCCTTTCTTAGACAAGATTAATCTGGGCGAACCTAGTCCGCCCAGCGTACTCATTAGTGCTTGTGTTTATCACCTGAACCCATGAGCATGTGATGCTCTTCTATCATTTGCCCCATCACCTGATCCATGAGCTTCTGGTGCTCCTTGATCCAGTCCTCATGCTCCTGCATGGTCATGCCAGCTTTAGGTTTCATTTCTTGCATTTTAGTCATTGCTTCATGCATCATTTTCATGTGCTCACTCATGAGCTTCTGACGCTCAGCCCCTTTTGCGGCTTCAGCTTCCTTCAGCTTCTGCTGTGACTCTGAAAACTGTCGGTTAAGTTGCTGCTGAATGAGATCAGGGCCAGCCATAGCCGATGTAACCGTTAAGCCGAGACTGGCAATAAATGCAGTAGCGATTAATTTATTGAGGATTCTTTTTTCCATGATTGATACTCCGTATTGAGATAAAGTTTAATTTATTGCTTGTGCATATCGCCCATGTCCATAGGCATGTCACCCATGTCCATCATCAGTTTATGTTCACCCATCATCTGCTCCATCATCTGTTCCATCAGTTTCTGATGTTCGTTAATATAGTCCTCATGCTCCTGCATGGTCATGCCAGCTTTAGGTTTCATGGCCTGCATTTTCTTCATATTGCTTTGCATCATTTTCATGTGCTCCCCCATGAGCTTCTGACGCTCAGCGCCCTTCGCGGCCTCGGCTTGTTGCAGTTTCTGCTTGGCTTGTAGAACACGCTGAGTCATATCCCGTTGAAAACTATCCTGCCCAGCGAAGGCAGATGCGGAAATAAAGCCAATACAGCTAACGGCGACGATAGCGATCATTTTGTTGATGGTGTGCTTATTCATAATAAAAACTCCTAACGAAATTAAAAAAACGAAAACTGACAAATGTCAGTCAATAAGGTAACGCTTTTCTATTGCTTGCGCCCTTTTTACTAATACCATTATGATAGTGGGCATATTACTAATAGCTGACTGCAACATTACAATTTTGTAATGTTGGGTAATTGGCTCTAAGTGCGTGCAACAATTAGCATGTTGATTAATACCTGAAGAGAAAAAGATGAAAATCTTGATAGTCGAAGATGAGCCGAAAACTGGCGATTACCTGAAACAGGGCTTGTCCGAGGCTGGCTTTATGGTGGATCTAGTACGTGACGGTCTCGATGGCGTGCATCAAGCATTAACTAACGACTACGATCTCATAGTGCTTGATGTCATGCTACCTAAACTTGATGGCTGGCAAGCACTTCAGCGGATCAGACAAGCAGGTAAACATATGCCCGTGCTATTCCTCTCCGCTCGCGACCAGATTGAGGATAGGGTAAAAGGACTAGAACTAGGAGCGGACGATTACCTCGTCAAACCATTTGCTTTTTCGGAGATACTGGCAAGAGTGCGCACATTGCTGCGCCGAGGCAAGAGCAATGAACCAGAACTACTGCAGGTCGCCGACCTGGAGTTGGATCTTCTGCGACGCAGAGTGATGCGAGCGGGCAAACGCATCGACCTTAGTGCCAAGGAATTTGCTCTGCTCGAATTACTACTTCGGCGTAAAGGAGAGGTGCTACCCCGTTCTCTGATTGCATCACAGGTATGGGACATGAACTTCGACAGTGACACTAATGTGATTGAAGTTGCAATGCGTCGCTTACGCGCAAAAATAGATGATAATTTTGAACCTAAGCTCATCCAGACCATTAGGGGTATGGGATACGTACTGGAAATCCCAGAGTCGTGATGAATCCGAAATCAATTACTTCTCGACTAACGCTGTTTTTTTCAACAGCGTCGACTTTTGTACTGCTTGTAGTAGGGTTACTAGTTGGTTCTCTGGTGGAATCGCACTTCGAAGAACAAGACCTGATGGAGCTTCGCGGTAAGCTGGAACTTGTCCGTCATGCGCTGGCTAAGGTTCGCATTCCATCCGATCTCACGACCGTTCCGCAGAGTCTTTCTGATGCGCTGATTGGGCATCCCGATCTTTCAGTCGCGATCCTTGGGCCAGATCATCGTATATTATTCACTACGCCAAGTGCGGCATTTGCCAACCATCTTCTTGAGCAACCAAGTAGTAAAAATTTATCCAGTGAAGCAAGGCTCGTGAGATGGGAACAAAATGGAAAAGTATATCGCGGCATCTCGGCTAATGCGGCCACAGGAATTGCTGGACAGCCTTCGGCCACTGTCGCCCTTGCGATCAACATCGAACATCACCAGGCTTTCATGAAGGAATTCCATAACAATTTGTGGTTGGCAATCACTGCAGGCATTCTGCTAACCATAGTGCTAGGCTGGGTTGCTGCTCGCCGAGGATTGGTCCCGATACATCAAATGGCAGATGTAGCAAAGGGCATTTCGGCAAGTCACTTGAGTGATCGCCTATCATCAAACTCTGTTCCTCCCGAATTAGCCAATCTTGCGATTGCCTTCAATGAAATGCTGGCTCGTCTGGAAGGCTCATTCCATCGCTTATCAGACTTTTCATCTGACCTAGCTCATGAATTAAGGACGCCTATCAGCAATTTGATGACGCAAACACAGGTAGCTTTATCCAAGAGGAGATCAGCTGACGAGTATCGTGAAATTCTATATTCAAACCTAGAGGAGTATGAGCGTCTAGCACGCATGATTGCCGACATGCTTTTTCTGGCAAAGGCTGACAATGGGCTCATCATACCAAGCAGCGAAGTCGTGGATTTATCTACAGAGGTACGGGAACTGTTTGGTTTTTATGAAGCTATCGCAGATGAACAAGGGGTCAATCTAGTTCTTGCTGGAGAAGGTACAGTTAAAGGTGACAAACTAATGCTCCGCAGGGCGTTAAGCAACTTGCTGTCAAATGCCATCAGGCACACCACATATGGCGGATCGGTTAAGGTGTTTATCAACCAATCTAAATCTAAAGAAATGAGTATTGCCATTGAGAACTTTGGTGAAACTATCGCTAAAGAGTATCTACCTCGGCTATTCGACCGTTTTTATAGAGTGGACCCTTCCCGCCAGAAAGCCAGCGATGGCGCTGGACTTGGACTTGCCATTACAAAATCAATTATTGAAGCCCACCAAGGAAAGATTCAGGTCTTATCATTAAATGGATCAACCCGTTTTGAAATTACCATTCCTAATGGCTAATCAGATTTTATATGACAGCATCGACCATATGCCGTTTTAATTGGAAAAAAATTTCTATTTTGGGCTGTGGTTTCAACCACGGAAGCTTGTTGACAGAAATTAACCCATTTGCCCCGACCACCAACAATACAAATGCGCTTTATCTAATCAAACCCATATCAAAACACTTAATACCAATTTCTGTGGCGATTGTTAAGGTTTCTAAGAGATTATCATCATATTAATCATGGCTATGCTGATGATGAATATCTGGATAATGCGGATGGTTATGTTTCATTAGTTTGTGTATGTGTTTATGAGTATGCGTTAATGCCATTTCTGCTAATGATTCATGGGTATGCTGATGATGCTCGTCAACTATTTGTTGATGGTATTTATTGCACCATCAGGAAACAATCTTCGCGTATTTAATGGAGCTTTATATCCTTTTTTGATAGCACTTGTTACCCTGTTTTTAATATTTTCAAGCTCTTCAATAGCTAACTTAGCAACCTGTTGACCATTTACTCTTTTTTGATTCAACACAATATCACCCATCAGAGCAGTTAATGTATTGATAGATCCCTCTACAGCATTCATCAATGAAATTGCTGGCTCGACATAGTCAAATACACCCATTTCCGTCCAAGCAAGGTCAATATAATGTTCAAGGCTTCCCTCATGTCCGTGACCAGTAAATGTCGCGACGCGTTTCAATATTGTCCTGTAATCAGCATCAGTAATAGTAGTCCTGACTTTTCCTTCATGTTCAGACATAAATGATTTTAGATGAATCATTACCATATTAGTAATGAATCTATGCCTGAACATGGACATGCAGGCTTGTACATCACCGATTCCTGCTTTAGAGACAATTCTTGAGAACTCACGCTCAATCGTACCAACCTCAAGTGGCGTACCTTTCGTTGTGAGAAAAAGACGATCTTGAGGGCTCGCCATACTGTCCAGTCGATTAAGCAGCTCCCTTCGCTGCTTAGCAATGAATAATTCAATTCTAATAGCAAGAGAAACATCAATAGGAATAGATCGTTTCTCGAATTTACGACGCTTTAATGTAATCAATATAATTGTATTCTTAGTAGAGCATGACTCATTCTCTGAAACGAGCAATTGGCTCAGCTCCCCAGGACGCGCTCCTGTCGCCTCAAGAAGTTCAAGTAACAACTCTCTACGCTTTTTTAGATATGCAAGCTCCTCAATCATTTCTTTCATTTCAGAAAATTGACCTATGTACTTCAATGATTGCTTGCTTGGATCAGCCATTGTGGATATGGCATTCCAAAGCAATCTTTTCATGTCACGACCAATAGGCGATTTTGGCTCTTGTGTTGCTTTAGGCGGTAAATTAGGAAACTTGAGCGCCACAGAACGACGCCCTCTCCAATCAGTATAGTTAACTGTTTTAAGCCAAATATTTGAATCCTCTTGTTTTGAACCCACGATCAATAGATTTACAAAAATATTGTCTTGCAGCCACTTAAGATATCTAATCGTTAAATCAACTATATTATTAACAGTGTTATTGTTGCGCTTGGAACGCGATGGGTTGTGTGGATGCTTTTCACTCATCAAATATGTAATGAAATCACGTAAATCTTGTTGCTCCAACTCCCAGAAATCTTTTTTTATTTGCCAGCAAAAACGAATGATGTGACTAAGTTGTGACGCTTCAGTACCTAAAGTTCCTCCATCTATCGAGTTTACCGTTACCTCTAATGACCGCGCTTGCAGATAAAGCTCCATCAACACACATGGAGAGCCATCTGGCCAAGTAAAAACAAATAATGCAGGAGTATGTTTAACTCTAGAACTAAATTTCCTAGATAATGGGCTGTAGCTCGCAGCATCATCTAACTCAACATTAGGTATTAAGCGATATAACTGTTTAAGTATCTTCAATACCTATTCCTCCATCTAAAACAACTAAGGTGCGAATACTAAATGTTGCTAGGTGGCGTTTAAGCTTAACTTCTAATGAAGGATCTGACTTGGCCAACTCCCTAAGAATAGTAAGCATTTCAAAATAACCACGCTCCAACCTAAGGCGCTGCCTATTAGACTTATCCAAAGCTTCTTGCAAATCAGATATTAGATTATCTGTAGGTTTCTTCCGCGCCGATTGCTTCAATTGTGAATGCTTTACTACAAGTGACTGCACACTTAGTCGCCTCTCCTCTAATTGCTCCCAACCGTCTTTACCATCATTTTTTTCAATAGCGATTCTAGCTGTAGCTTTTAATGTATTAAGTGTCATTTTAAACACACCCTCTTGTGGAAGCTCAAGCTTGGCTAAAGCCCCCTGGGACTTGCAAGCATCAGAAATTTGACGTGTTAGTTTTTTAGGGTTGTCTAAAATAGACCCTAGTAGTATCCATCTTTGACGAACACTATTGATAGTGAGATTAGCCATTAATTAATCCTATTGGCAGTGCATTCAGTTTAAATGCAATTTCCGTATGAATTAAGCCATCATCAGATTTGATCGAATAGGGCTGAATTTGGAAGCTACCTTTGGTGAACTGGATTCTCATCCAGTCATTTAGCTCATCATCATCAACAAGACTTAATGAAGTAACGTTAAAATGTTTACAGACGGCATGATGGATATCCTCAACATTATCTACGTCCCCATTATCACCAACCGACTCAAAATCCCACATTAATTGTGTTGCGTATTCGGCTTCAATTGCAGGCAATTCCTCACCAGGAAAGTTAGCTTGAATGTAAGCATAAAGATGCTTGGCATCTGAATGCCCGGCGACCCACCTAGCTGCATCTAGACTAGAAAATCTAAAACACCAAAAAAAAGTAATAAGAAAGCTCTTACGAGTCTCGTGTACGCGAATATACCAGCGGCGCCCATAGACATCAGGAGGCAGTCCCACATAATCGCAAAAAAAATCAAGATGTTTCGTTGCAGTCTGCGTTGTCATTTGACTAACATTTCTGAGTAATCCTCCAAACTCAGGAAACACAAAAATCTTTTCTAATACCCAAGGATCTGACACACCTATAATTTTCTTAACCCCATCAGAAAGTCTTCTAATCAAAAGCAAAGCTTTAGCAGTAATAGTCGGAATCGGTCTTAAATCTTCAGCCCAAACATCTTCAATATTTTTCTTTCCTTGCTCATGATTTATCCAATAGCCATCATCTTTTGCATAAACGACACAATTTCTATCTAAATTGCAAATTTCATCCTGGCGAATAGGCTTAGTAATCCCTAATAAAGTAATAATGGCGCCAATCAATACTGACATTGCGTCAAATAAAGAAGGAGATGAACGTAACTTTGAATAATCCCCATACGTATTAGCTTCTCGCGACCATAAAGAATTCACACATCCCGAAATATTCAAAGGAATGAGCGCATTGGGAATTCGCTCATTAACGTACAAATCACGCTGATTCTTAATAAGAATCTTGTCTGAAAATGAATAGCTTTGTACATCCAACATATTTTCAGTATGAAAATGTCGATACACATCCAAAAATAATGACACCAAATCTTCACCATATACTTGAACCCACCTGAGAGATTCTGTGGTGTAACTTAAAGCCGTTTTCAATGGAATCCACGGTGTATGTTCTGGATTCACACCAAATATTTTAGCCATATTTGTAAGTTCTTTTCTCCTAAAAATCCCCACATCAGGAATACCGTCTGGCAAGTGCCTTTTCATGGAAAGTAACTCTCCCCAGGAAGCAATCTGCATTTGAAGCGTTGTCTGTGGCATTTTGCTATTTTTAACTTCAGCCAGTAAGGGCACGCGGTGAGAGTACCATTCCGTCCTCCGATCATTACTAACAAGTAGTAGTGAGTTGCACCCAGGCGTAAGATACTGTAAAAAAGCATTGATACGAAGAGCACTAAAAGTAGAGGTTGATACCCCACCTAGCATTTCTGCAACCATTTTTCGATTTAAGTAAGCTAACTTATCGCGGCCCACATGTGTAATGAAGTTGTTATTTACAAGCCACTTTCCAATCTGCTCACGCTCATGGTCAGGAATGCAAAATGGATCGTTAATCACATCATTAGAAGGCTCTCTCAGAAAGACTTTCTCATAGAGTATAGTCAAAATTCTCTCTGGATAACAAAGTAGAAAAGTGACTCCACCTTGACTATATTTGTATAAAAACTCCTGAAGCGCATGTGCATCAATTCGACTTAACAATTCATTCTCAGGATCAAATAAATCCTTATGCAAATATACCCAACCAGCGACAATAATAAGAAAGCGAATAAATGCCGTATGAGTTGTTGTGTTTGAGGACTCTTTTCCAACAGGAGCCTCTCTAGCAAGAAAAGCAATCTTTTGAAGCATTTGCAGAAATTTTAAATTTTTTGAATCAGTTAATTTACTGCCATCTGGTAAAGAAACACTCCAATTAATCTGCTCAACCCCTTCTAACTTCCCATTCACCAATCTAGCACCATGTCTTTTGCTAATCCTCCAACTATCAGAATGTAAGGGGCTATGTAGCCAAGGCGCAGTCCATGTACCGCCATATGAACGACTTTGCTTTTCAGCTTCATTTATAAGTGAGATTACTTGACACTTCTCAATGTCATTAAAGTGCTGAAGATGATTAAATAGCTCTAAAGACATAATTATCCTTTTGCAGCAAAGAGTTGCCCCCAGCCTAAACTTGAAGACTTATTAAGCGCAATTGACTGGGCCTCATAATGAGCATCATTAAATTCAGGCTTATTATGCTCAGGCAGCACTTTAATTAGCAATTGAGCTAAATCAATGAAATATCTCGGCGACAATCCAGTTAAAGCATCTTGATAGTTAATTTTCTCTGCATCTAGACCAGCATTAAGAGCTATATAATAATATGTGTATAGTGCTGACAACGTGTGCGTGCTAATAGCAACATGTAAAGAACCATCAGGCTTATCAGTTAACGAACTCTCAGCGCTCATATAACTAAATCTGCTATAAAGCTCTTCAGCAAGAGGTGAACTGGTTCTGGAATGAAGGTTAAGCATATCTTTCAGAAAAACGTGCAAATCTGCCAGGTTATTGAAGTCAGTCACCTCTAGCAAAAATGGCTCGTTTGCAGATGCAACAGCTATCCAAAGATTTTGGAAGCGTCTGATTAGACGTGCATTCCATGCGTTCAACAATGGTTTAGGAAGGTAATGAGTAAGAACAACCTTTTGGGTATTTCCAAGCCTCTTAGTCATTGCTGTAAGACTACCTGTGCGAAACCACTCTAGCACGCCCTCAGTTGCGCGTATTTTAGACGCAGAGATAGTACCTCTACCCAATCCATTTTCACTCAACTCAAGTTCAGGGTAGTAGTCGCCAAGCCAAACACCTTCCACACTCTTACCTGATAGAATACGACTATCAATTGCAGGTTGTCCTATAACTAACTTATTACTAGTCACTCCAACGGGAAGAAAGAGTAAGTCAGCTGCAGGGTGGTTTACTTTCTTCAAATAATTGCGCCGAACTGCGGTCATCTCAATTATTGTTGAAATTATTTCTTTAGCTCGCCTCTTTTCAAGAGAAAATGACCAGTTACCGTCAGTCTCAATTAAATAGTGCCTGTCATTTTTATCATAGACTTTTGCCCGAAGTATAGATGCAGGTGTAAATTTCGGATTTAACATGATTAGAAGCGAGCAAATAACAGCCGCATCTGAAGTGGTGAGACTACCAATCATCCAATTTAAAGTCTGCTGCCCTTCACTAGACTTCTCAATAAGTAATCTATCTTCAGTCAGAAAGTTGGGTGGTAAACTTGAATTAGAAAATATGTGTTTAAATAGTGCGCCCCTAGTGCCTCCTGCGCGCTTAGTATGAGTTTCCCCTTTAGGAAAGTTATATTCATCCAACGACACACCAAGAACTTTCTGTTTTTGTTTAGCACTGGGATACCTGTCTGATTGAGTAACTAAATACCCTTGATTCGCATAAACGCTAAGAGCTAAAGTATTTTGCAGTCCCAACAATCCATTTCTAAAATCACAAGGATGCAGTTCATTACCAAATTGTTTATATGCTTTACATTTATCCTTAAGCTCATCCAAGGAGACTGTACTAATAAGTTCTTCACCGAAAAGATAATTGGCTTTAATTTTTGACCAGTAATCACTCAGAACTGAAAATAAAATCATTCTACGATGAGCCAAGCTATCTCTAATTTCATCTAAATAGATGGCATCTGGTCTACCAAAATTGACAGGAACAAGTAATTTATCAACTGAATTAGTTAAAACCTTTTCAACAGGCCTCTGACCAATTAACTGATCGCGATAAGAAGAAATATCAACACTATCAAGATTTTTTGTTACAGGAAGGTATATAGAAACGGGGATAACATCATTGTCTTGCAAGATTTGTAAAAGTTGCCGAGCGTACTGCCAAATTACACAACGACTTTTTACACTAGCGTTAGAATCAGCTCGCGTAAAAATAAATCTATAAATACCAAGCACAAGATGAGTCCAGCCATCTTCAGTGGAAGGTAATTGTTTAACATTAAGCTTTAAAAAAGCATCGCCTATCCACTGTAAATGAGAACTAAGTGATTGAGCAGAAGTTGTACTTATAAGATTAAAGTAATCAACTATAGGGTTTAATATAAAACTTCCTTGTTCTTGTAATATTAAGAAGCCATCAATATTAGAAAAAGTCTCTACGCCATACTCACAAACAAATCTGAGCTCAAGATGTTTGCCTCGTTTTTTCAGTTCAACCATATACAATAGAGTTATCAATTTTATTATGTCAATTTAACTCCAATTATCATTGAATTAAAAGAAATATTTTACATATTGATATAATTATACTGTCTGGAAAACACTAAACATCCCAAACCAAGCACGCCTACCTTTTGGCGCATGCTCAGTTGCCAGCAAGGCAGCACCACCCCATTCCCCACCTAAACCCAAGCCCTGACCAAATCGCAATATGCACAATAAAATAGGTGCCCAGATTCCCAACACCTCGTAACCTGGCAATAAACCGATCAGCAATGTTGAAACGCCCATCAACAGTAAAGAAGCCGCTAGCGTTGTTTTACGACCAATCTTATCCCCAAAATGGCCAAACACAATCGCGCCAACGGGCCGTGCAATAAATGCAATACCAAAGGTTAGAAACGCATTAAGTGATTGTGTGGCAGGGTCACTGGCAGGAAAGAATACTTGACCAATCACCAAAGCGGCAGCCATGGCGTAAATATAAAAATCGTAAAATTCAATCGCAGTACCTATAAAGCTAGCAAAGGCGATGTGAGTGGTCGATGGTTTTTGCATAATCAAACTCAATAACAAACTATTCCCAATTGTATGCTGAAAATTGTTTTCTCAAACTAAGATTGCGTATAAAATAGGCAGCTTGCCTGCAAAGTTGTTTTGGACTTTCTTTTAGTTTTTTAATACATAAAGAAGGCGAAACAAAGGCTACGCTTAATGCATCACCTCAAAAGGTCGCACGTTAAGCACAGATTGATAGAGCTGGGCTAGAGATTAGTACAAATAATAAACAGTGCTGCGAGTTTGTCGGATTTGCAGTTAACAACCTTATCGTGAAGATTAAATAATCTAAATGCAAATTGGTAATCACATCTTAAAAAACAACCTAGTCGTTGCTCCCATGGCGGGCGTAACTGATAGGCCTTTCCGCCAACTTTGTAAAAAGATGGGCGCAGGCTTGGCTGTATCCGAGATGGTCACCTCAAACTCATTGCTGTACGGTAGCGAAAAAACAAAACGTCGCGCCAATCACGAAGGCGAAGTTAACCCGATTTCAGTGCAAATTGCTGGCGCTGACCCAAAAATGATGGCTGAAGCAGCCAGACATAATGTAGACAATGGTGCGCAAATCATTGATATCAACATGGGTTGTCCGGCTAAAAAAATCTGTAACGTGATGGCAGGCTCTGCATTACTGAAAGATGAACCACTGGTTGCACAAATTCTTAGAGCGGTCATCGCAGCGGTTGATGTGCCTGTCACATTAAAAATACGTACAGGTTGGGATAAACAAAACCGTAATGCGATTCAAATTGCAAGAATGGCGGAAGACTTAGGCGTTCAAGCACTCGCAATGCATGGTCGCACCCGCGCATGTGCTTATATGGGCGATGCCGAGTACGATACGATTGCAGCAGTTAAACAAGTGATTAAGATTCCACTCATTGCTAACGGTGACATCACCACGCCTGAAAAAGCAAAATTCGTATTAGATTACACTGGCGCTGATGCCGTGATGATTGGCCGTGCAGCACAAGGTCGCCCATGGATATTCCGCGAAATTGAGCACTACCTCACGACTGGTACGCATTTGTTAGCACCAACCGTCGATGAAATCCACACTGTGATGTTAGAACATCTACATGATTTGTATGATTTCTATGGCGACTTGACTGGTATGCGTATGGCACGTAAGCACATCTCTTGGTACACCAAGGGCTTGGCTGGCTCTGCCCAATTCCGCCACAATATGAATACGTTGCAAACCATCGAGTTACAACTACAAGCAATTAACGACTTTTTTGTTGAACTAAAAACAAAAAATGAACGTTTAGTTTACATTGATCCTGACGCTGAAGACGCCAAGACCGATTCGTCAGAAGCATTAGCAGCCTAGGAACTACTATGTCAGAAAACTGTAAGCTCAGCCAAGCAGTCAAAGAGTCTTTGGATGATTATTTCATTCACCTAGATGGTGAACCACCTCATGCCGTTTATGACATGGTATTGGGTTGTGTAGAAAAACCTTTACTTACTTACATCATGCATAAAGTCGGTGGCAATCAAAGTAAAGCCGCTGAAATACTCAGCATCAATCGCAACACGTTACGTAAAAAACTTCAGCAGTACAAGATTGAATAAAACAACCCATCAAAAGTGGGTCGCTTTATAAACTCTTGCATTTTGCTTATCTAAATTTGCTTGCAACGTCAAAAGCCAAGTTTAGCAAGCAAGAAATAACAGGCAGCAAAAATTGAATGTGTTTTAGCAACTTATCAGCTGGGCACTGGGTTAGAGCTAACACAGCTTATCATTTGTATTATGGAATAAATTTATGGCAACTATTAAACGTGCGCTTATTAGCGTTTCTGATAAAACTGGCATCATCGACTTTGCAAAGAACCTTCATGATTTAGGTATTGAAATTTTATCAACTGGCGGCACCGCTAAACTATTCCGTGACAATAATATCCCAGTCATTGAAGTCAGTGATTACACAGGCTTTCCTGAAATGTTGGATGGCCGCGTTAAAACATTGCACCCAAAAGTACATGGCGGCATTTTAGGTCGTCGTGATTTACCTGAACATGTATCAGCGATGCAATCACAAAACATTCCTAACATCGATATGGTGATAGTGAATTTATACCCATTTGAAGCAACTGTTGCAAATCCAAACTGCAGTTTAGAAGATGCTATCGAAAATATCGATATCGGTGGCCCAGCAATGGTGCGTTCAGCCGCTAAAAACTGGAAAGATGTTGCCGTTGTCACTGACGCTAGCCAATATGCTGATGTACTACGTGAACTACAAAGTACAGGTGGCGCAACCAGCCAAGCAACAAACTTTGCCCTATCAGTGGCTGCGTTTAATCGCATCAGCAACTACGATGGTGCAATCAGCGACTACTTATCAAGCTTTAATACAGATGGCACTCGCAACCCTTACCCAGCACAAGTGAATAGCCGTTTTGTTAAACTACAAGACTTACGTTATGGCGAGAACCCACATCAAAGTGCTGCGTTCTACCGTGATACCAATCCAGCACCTGGCTCGCTGGTGACTGCTGTGCAACTACAAGGCAAAGAATTAAGCTATAACAATATTGCCGATGCTGATGCCGCTTGGGAAGCTGTAAAAAGCTTTGACTCTAGCGCATGCGTCATTGTTAAGCACGCGAACCCATGTGGTGTTGCGCTAGGTAAAGATGCACTTGAAGCTTACAGCAAAGCATTCCAAACTGATCCAACTTCAGCATTTGGTGGCATCATCGCATTCAACACTACTTTAGATAAAGCCGCAGCAGAGGCCGTGAGCAAACAGTTCGTAGAAGTATTGATTGCTCCAGACTACACTGCTGAAGCATTAGCTATTTTCAGTGCAAAAGCCAATGTACGTGTACTTAAAATCGCACTACCAGAAGGCGGCAATACTGCATGGGAGCAAGGCCGCAACTCACATGACACCAAACGTATTGGTTCTGGGTTATTGATTCAAACTGCAGACAACCACGAAATCAGCGTAAATGATTTAAAAATCGTCAGCAAAAAACAACCTACGCCAGAACAATTACAAGACATGCTATTTGCATGGCGTGTTGCGAAATACGTTAAATCAAACGCAATTGTATTCTGTGGCAACAGCATGACACTCGGCGTGGGCGCAGGCCAAATGAGCCGTGTAGATAGCACTAAGATTGCAGCAATTAAAGCGCAAAACGCAGGCTTAACTTTGAAAAACTCGGTGGTTGCATCAGATGCCTTCTTCCCGTTCCGTGATGGTATTGATGTGCTTGCAGAAGCTGGTGCAGCTTGCGTAATTCACCCAGGTGGCAGCATGCGCGATGAAGAAGTGATTGCCGCAGCTGACGAACATGGCTTAGTCATGGTAGTCACTGGGATTCGCCACTTTAGGCACTAAATTAATCTTAGCGCTAAATCACTAGTGCAATACATTTGCTTTTCTTTTGCCACAGCTAGCCCACAGCAAGTTTGTGGCAAAAGACTTTTAAGGGTTTCAAATACATGAAAATTTTAGTTATCGGTGGTGGTGGTCGTGAACATGCACTCGCTTGGAAAGTGACACACAATAAAGAAGTGAGTCGAGTGTATGTAGCACCAGGCAATGCAGGTACCGCATTAAATCCAGACATGGTGAATGTTCCCATGACTGCTGTAGATGATTTAGTTAAATTTGCACAAGATGAGCAAATTTACCTCACGATAGTTGGCCCAGAGGCACCACTATCTCAAGGAGTAGTTGATGCATTCCGCGCGGCTGGCTTAAAGATTTTCGGCCCAACTAAAGCAGCGGCGCAGTTAGAGTCCTCAAAAGATTACGCTAAAGCATTTATGATGCGCCATAACATCCCTACTGCAGGATATGGCACATTTACTGATGCCAAACTCGCACACGATTATGTTAAGCAGCAAGGTGCACCTATCGTCATTAAGGCGGATGGTTTAGCAGCTGGCAAAGGTGTTGTAGTGGCAATGAGTGAAGATGAAGCACATGCCGCCATTGACGCGATGCTAGAAGACAACAAACTCGGTGCCGCTGGTGCACGCGTGGTAATTGAAGAGTTTTTAGAAGGCGAAGAAGCCAGCTTCATGGTCATGGTCGATGGTAAAAACATCTTACCGTTAGCTACTAGTCAAGACCATAAACGTCTTCTTGATGCAGACTTAGGTCCAAACACAGGCGGCATGGGCGCGTACTCACCAGCCCCAGTAGTGACGCCTGCCATTCACGCTAAAGTGATGCGCGAAATTATTAAACCGACGGTTGAAGGCATGGCGAAAGATGGCATTCCATACACTGGATTTTTATATGCAGGCTTAATGATCAGCCCTAACGGTGATGTTAAAACGTTAGAATTTAACTGCCGTATGGGTGACCCAGAAACACAGCCGATCATGATGCGTTTGAAAAGTGACTTAGTTGGGCTGATGGAACATGCTGTTGATGGTACATTGGATCGTGCTGAAGCGGAGTGGGATAGACGTGTCGCTTTAGGCGTTGTCATGGCGTCAGCCAATTATCCAGAAACACCAAGACTAGGCGATGAAATTACAGGCTTAGAACATCAGTTAGCAGACACCCATATTTTCCATGCAGGTACAACACAAAAAGATGGCAAAGTGGTCACCAGCGGTGGTCGCGTACTATGTGTAACGGCGCTTGGTGAAACTGTAAAATTTGCACAACAACAAGCTTACCAAGCCATGAAGGAAATTA